>JAEIGA010001698.1_pt1 | contig 34800 bp, 24 predicted proteins | sample 9270691 | NCBI WGS metagenome assembly JAEIGA01 (sample SAMN17057246, study PRJNA624740) | gut metagenome | biome: biome; isolation source: fecal sample | host: Bos grunniens | place: China: Xizang | collected 2019
CTGCTGACCAGTATTTCTGAAGGACAACCTTTGTCCGTGTTAGAGTCCCTCGCAGCCAAGCGTCCTGCCGTCACAACTGATGTGGGATGCTGTAGTGAACTTTTGAACGGAAAAGAAGGCGATCCTTACGGCAAGGCGGGGCTATATGTGCCCCCTATGCAGAGAGAAAAATTGGCGGATGCCATGGAAAAACTCTGTGAGTCCAGAGAATTGAGATTGCAAATGGGCGAAGCCGGCCAAAGACGGACGGAAGCATATTTCCAATATCACATTATGTTGACGAAATATAGAGAATTATACGAAGAGGTAGAAAAGGAATGGCAGGAATAGGCTTTGAACTTAAAAAGCTATTTCAGAAAAAGGGTGTATTGAACACCGCCAAGGCGTATGGCTATGCTACAGTAATCTGTGCCGGCCCTATGTTGCTTGGTATTCTTTTGCTGCTTGGAATTATGGGATTGTGCAGCGTATTTGAAGTTCCGGTGCTTACCCGAGAATTACTGGTCAGCATGATTACCTATACTTTGCTGTGTTCGGTTTTAGTTACTGCATTTTTCTCCATGGTGGTCACCAGATATGTGGCAGACATGCTGTTTGAGGATAAAAAGCAGGCTGTGCTGCCGGCATTTTGGGGCTCTACGGTGGTTATGATGTGCGTGGGCAGCGTGCTCTGGGGCATTTTTCTGTGCTTTTCAGGGGCTACATTCCTTCAGGCAATCCTGATGTTTGTGTTGTTTAATGAGCTGATTATTGTTTGGAATGCCATGAGTTTTCTCACTGCCATCAAGGATTACAAAAGTATTTTTGTTTCATTTTTAACAGCAGTTGCAGTGACGGTGCTTGTGGGAGTATTATTATTGTATCTCCACGTTTCGGCAGTGGAGGGAATTTTGTGTGCTGTCACCATGGGATATGGTGTGATGGTAGTTTGGCATGTGATTTTATTGCATCGCTATTTTCCCCACACGGATCTGGGCGCATTTCTGTTTTTCCGTTGGATTGATGAGTTTTTACCCCTGGCCCTTTCCGGACTTTTCATGAATGTGGGAATGTTCTCCCATTTGGTGATTTTATGGTTTTCGGAAATTGGTGTGCAGGTGCACGGATTGTTTTACGGAGCTCCGTGGCATGATGTGCCGGCCCTGTTGGCGTTTTTGACTGCGCTGATGACCACAGTGAATTTCGTGGTCTCCGTGGAAGTAAATTTCTATCCGAAATACCGCAATCATTACAGTCTATACAATGACAAGGGTACTATTGGAGACATCAAACAGTCGGAAAAAGAGATGCTTGACACACTGAAAACGGAAGTGTTCTATACTGCATTGAAACAGCTGCTTTTTACTGCTGTATGCATTGCTTTGGGAGGATATCTCTTGGATATGTTACCTTTAGGGTTCAACGAGGTAATGCGAGGGTATTTCAGAACTCTTTGTGTGGCTTACGGACTCTATGCCATCGGCAATATGCTGATGTTGATTTTGTTGTATTTTACGGATTACAAAGGGGCTTGCCTAACCACCGGTATCTTCGCCGGCGCAACTATTCTATTTACATTGATTAGTATGTTGTTCCCTTCCGTGTTCTATGGCTTTGGATTTTTGCTGGCCTCCATGCTTTTTGTGTTGGTGACGGCATTCAGATTAGATTATTTTACAAAAAGGCTTCCCTATTATATCCTGGCGGCACAACCGTTGGTTGCAGAAGACCGCTCGGGCTTCTTTACCCGCATGGGAGTATTTCTGGAAGATCACTTGGAGGATTCTCCAAGGAATGAATTGGAGAGGAGTGAATTAGATGTTGAAGAATAAGTTTCGAACTGTTGCATGGATGGCAGCGATGGCGGTTTCGCTTTGTTCCTGTCAGTTTCAGGAGGCTGCCAACACAGATTTGGGTACGAAAATAGACAAACAGGAAATAGCGGAATATACCGATATTCATATCAGAGACAAGGACCTGCTCTATGATATGTACGACAATACGGAAATCGTCACTATGTATTTGACCATATCCAAAGGAAATGAGGGAGAAGGCACCAATCACACTTGGGAAGAAATCAACACCTATTCGGTCTACGATTATGACTATATGGGCGTGGACCGCTATAAGGTGGCGGGACTTTTGCAAGTGGGAAATGAAGAGGGCCTGATTCCCGGAGAATTGGGCTATGGACAGGTTGCTCCGAACAGTATCGTGCAGATCAGAGGTCAGTCCTCCAGCCGAAATCCTCAGAAAAATTATAAAATTGCGGTCAAAGATAATAAAGGTGACTGGCGCGGACAGACCACCATTGCGTTGAACAAGCATATGGGCGAAGGATTACGCTTCCGTAATAAACTAGCCTATGACCTGCTGACCCATGTGGATGAACTGATGAGTTTGCGGACCACCTTTGTACATCTTTATGTGAAGGATACTACAGCGGGACCGGGAGCCAAGTTTGAGGATTACGGCATTTATACCCAGGTGGAACAATTGAATAAAACTGCCCTGAAAGCGCATGGCTTAGATAATAGAGGCCACTTGTACAAAGTCAACTACTGCGAATTCTATCGCTATGAGGATATTATCGTATTAAAGGATGACCCGCGCTATGATTTAAAGAAGTTTGAAGAAATTTTGGAAGTGAAGGGCGACGACGATCATAGCAAATTGATCCGTATGCTGGAAAAGGTAAATGATTTTTCCATACCTATTGAGGAAGTTTTGGAAGAGCATTTCGATATAGAGAATGTGGCTTATTGGATGGCATTTAATCTGATACTGGGCAATGTAGATACCCAGAGCCGAAATTTCTATATCTACAGCCCGCAAAACACAGAGCGTTGGTACATTTACCCTTGGGATAATGATGCAATGATGCGTCGCTTGGAATATCAGTATTTGGGCAGAGTGGACTATGAGGCTTGGGAGAGCGGTATCAGCAACTATTGGGGAAATGTGCTTTTCCAGAGATGCTTGAAATCTGAAACATTCCGACAGGCATTGGATGATGCGATGCAGGATTTGAGGCAGCTGTTCACCCCGGAATTGATCAATTCTTATGTAGAAACCTACGCGACGTTGCTGAAGCCACTGGTTTACCGTGGTCGAGATATGTTGAATGCACCACTTACACCCGCAGAATATGACCTTGTGGTAGCCGGCTTCAATGACGAACTTAAGGACAACTATAAGCGGTATGAAGATTCCTTGAAGAAGCCGATGCCCTTTTATATCGGCAATCCTTATGAGGATGGAGAAAAATATACGGTGGAGTGGGAAGGCTCCTATGACCTACAAGGAGAAGATGTCACCTATACCTTTGAACTTGACACGGAGTACGGATTCCGGGATCCCATTTTTGTGGCAACGGATTTGGATATTCCTACGGTGAGTTTTGACAAACTGCCGGCAGGGCAATATTTTATGCGTGTGGAGGCCACTAATGAAAGCGGGCAGAGTCAATATGCCTTTGACTATTACCGTCTCGACCTTGGTAAGATTTATGGTACCAAGAGCTTCTTTGTAGATGAAGACGGCAATATTGTGGAGGATGTATATGTCGAAGACTGAGAGATATAGAAATGAGTGGAAATATCTCATAGACACGGCGCAAAAGGAAGTCATCTGCAAGAGATTGGATCCACTGTTAAAATTAGACAAGCATGCCCAGGACGGCGGCTATATGATACGAAGTCTCTATTTTGACGATTACTATCAATCTGCCTACGAGGAAAAAGATGCCGGAGTGTTGCGACGAAAAAAATATCGCATCCGCATTTACAACTGTGGTGATGCCAGCATCAAATTAGAGCGGAAAAAGAAATTTGGGGCGTACATATATAAGGAGGCTGCGAAGCTAACCAAGGATGAGGTGTACAAAATCCTGGACGGCGATTACGAGTTCCTGCTCCATAAGGAGGAGTCTCTTCTACGGGAATTTTACGTGGAATGTGTCAGCAATGTGATGCGTCCTCGTACTATTGTGGATTATGACAGAGAGCCTTGGATTCTAGATGAGGGAACGGTTCGTATTACTTTTGATATGGATGTAAGGGCGGCCATCGGAAGCTTTGATATATTTGATCCTACATTGCCCGCGTTACCCGTGTTGGAGCCGGGAAAGTGTGTTATGGAAGTAAAGTTTACTGAGTTTTTGCCCCAATTTGTACGGGAAGTATTACCGGATCGCGGTAGCGAATTTACGGCGGTGTCGAAATACGTGCTGTGCTATGAAAAAACAGAATACATGAACAGTTTTAAATACTGGTATGAGAATTAATGGAGGGAATAAGATGAGTGTTCAGGACATGATTAAAAATTCCATTTTGGAATCCGGCGCCTTTGACGGTGCCAGCATCACCAGCATCGGATTAGGACTTGTGACAGCAGTTTTGATGGGTGCAGTGATTTATTTGATTTATAGTAAGTTTTATGTGGGAGTCATCTATTCCCGTAGTTTCGCAATTACCTTGGTGGGTATGACGGTGTTGACTGCAATGGTAACACTGGCTATCAGTACAAACATTGTGATTTCCTTAGGTATGGTTGGTGCGTTGTCCATCGTCCGTTTCCGTACCGCAGTCAAAGATCCTTTGGATTTGCTGTATCTGTTCTGGGCCATTACCACAGGTATTACTTCCGGTGCGGGCATGTATATGCTGGTGGTTGTTACTGCTGTGGTGATGATTGGTATGATTATGATTTTCTATAGCAAGCAGCAAAAAGGTCGCATTTATATCGCAGTGATTCACTATGTGGGTGAGGAGGCCGGAGATAATATTCTCCGTGCTTTCGGAAAGATGAAGTATTTTGTGAAATCGAAAACTGTCCGTAAGGGTAAAACTGAAATGGCGGTAGAGGTATATTGTAAGGATAACGATATGTTCTTCTTGGATAAGATTCGTGATGTTGAGGGCGTAGAAGACGCCACCTTGATTCAGTATAATGGAGAGTACCATGGATAATTTTTTAAAGACAGACAAAGGATTTGAAACCACGTTGAAACTGGTGGAGACCATCAACCGCTCCACCGACGATTATCTTTTTGTTTGGGATATCCCTGCAGATAAAAGATGGTTTTATGGGAATGTTGGAGAGGAATATGCTCTTTGTGAAGACGGCCGGAGACCCATCAGAACAGAGGAAATGCTTTCCGTGGTGTACCCACCCGATGTAGAAGGGGTAGCGGAAAGTTTGCGGGATATTGTGATGGGCAGAAGTGACGATCATAATAGGGACTATCGCTGGGTCAATCGTCAGGGCGAACGGGTCTGGGTAAACTGTCACGGCACAGTCATCCGGGATGAGAAGGGAAATCCTTATTTGATGTTAGGTAGGGTTTCCGAAGAAAACCTGCGTCACTTATACAATCCTATCACCAGTTTGTGGAATAAAGTCAAGTTACAGCAGGATCTGAAAAATGTGCTGGCGCAAAGTAATGGATATTTGGTATATATGGACGTGGACAATCTGGCAGCCATTAATCTGGCCCATGGCAGGGCATATGGCGATGGGTTGCTTCGTGATGTGGCAGAGTTTTTGGAAAGAGAGCTTGGTACAAAGAATGCGTATCATGTGGACCATAATTATTTCGGCGCGGTGATGCATGTGAATTGTGAACAGGAAGTATTGGATTTTTATCGGAGACTTTCTTCGGATATGCAGGGGAAATGTACACTGACTGCCGGTGTAGTGCCTATTTCGAATCAGTTGTTCTTGGATGAAATGCAAATTTTGGATGCGGCTAATATGACCTTGAAGAAAGCCAAGCAGATATCCGACAATCGCATGGAGTTCTTTTCCGCTGAGGATTTGGCTCAGAGAGTCACTCATCTGGCACTACTGGAGGATATGAAACAAAGTATTGAAAATGGATACGAGGGCTTTGAAGTGTATTACCAGCCCCAGGTTCGTGCAGGAAGTTATGAAATATATGGAGTGGAAGCGCTGTTGCGTTATACCTCTAAGGAGAGGGGAATGGTATTTCCCAATGAGTTTATCCCTGTGTTGGAGCAATCCAGACTGATTCATCAGGTTGGCATATGGGTGTTGGACCAGGCTTTGAAACAATGTAGAGAATGGCGCACAGTAGTGCCCGATTTACGGATTAGTGTCAATTTCTCTCCTTTACAATTTGAAGATCCTGATTTGGCAGAAAAGATTATCGGCGCACTGAGAACAGCGGACTTAGAAGGGGAGGCCTTGACGGTGGAATTCACTGAGTCCATGGAGGTGCAACACAGCGAGCAGTTACATCTTACCATCGAAGCACTGAAAAATTACAATATCAGTTTTGCCATTGATGACTTCGGTACCGGGTATTCCAATCTGGGATACTTGAAGCAGTTAAACATAGACGAAATTAAGATTGACCGTGTCTTTGTGAAAGGGATTGAGAAGGATACTTACAATCACAAATTGGTTAGCAATGTGTTGGAGTTTGCAAGAGTAAATTCCATCCGCACCTGCTGCGAGGGTGTAGAAAACATGGAAGAACTGGTGACATTAGAGGTGTTATTCCCGGATGTCATACAGGGATATTTGTTTGACAAGCCGAATTGCGCGGAGGTCATTGAACGGACCTATATATGTTCCCACACCGCGGAATATGTGGCAAGGCAGCAGTTTATAGAGAAAATTCGGGAGTATAAATTAAATTATACGGGAGTGAATTGAAATGGCAATTATATACGGAAAGAAAAAACGTAGACAGAATAATATCATATTTACACTCGTTACTACACTTCTCATATGTACAATTTTTGCAGTGACGGTAAGTAGTTTCTATCAGGACGCAAAAGAAGAAGCCTACGAGATGCTTCACATTCAAACGAAACAGATTAAGGATGACCTTGTTTTGCAATTAAAATCTGATAGGGAAAATTTAGCAACCATGGCTAACTTTGCAGCCAAATTGCATGAAAATGGAGAGGATTATGATTATATCTTCGATGCTTTTAATCCCATCGGTATGATTTCCGGCATTGGAGTATTAGAGCCGGACGGAACATTTGTAACCAAAGTCGGGTCCATGAATATCGCTGATAAGATTTCCTATGAAGAGGAACTAGCCAAAGGAGAATATATCAGTGGACGAGTGGAGGATATTACCAGAGAAGGACAACAGATTGTGAGAAGTGCGGTGCCTATCATATCCGGGGGAGAAAGTATAGGTATTTTATACGGCGTCATCAAACTGGATGTGATCAACGAAAAGTACGGTCGCATGGCAAAGGAACTGGATGCCCAATTGTTTGTTTATGATAAGGAGACAGGCAAGTTTCTTATCGATACCATCGATAAGAATCCCGGTGCTTTATCCAATTTTGCCACCAGAGTTTACAATGATGACTATTCTTATGATAAATTGGTGACGCAGGACAATGGGTATTCCTCTTTCAAGTCGATTTTGACGGGAGAAGATTTATACATTCACTATTCCACCATCGAGGATTTCGATTGGGGAATTATGATGGCAAGATATGAGACCCAGGTGTTTAATAAAACCCATCATTTATCAAGATTGCTGGCGAAGACCTTTGGAGCGATGGCTATTGCAGTCACTCTATATTTCATTGTGATTATGAAGAAGGAGAGAAGCAAGACTTACATCACTACACAGGCATCTAATATCCGTAAAATGTTATTGGAAGCAAACCGGGAAAACAAGAATGTGTATGAGGCACTGAAAACAATTCGGGAAATTGCCATGGCAAGGTCGGCTTTCTATGTGGATACGGATGGAGAGGATTACAACGATATCCAGTCGGCACTCTCGGGAGAACTGCTGGTAGAGGGCGAGAGAACCTATTTTGTCAGTGAGATTTTCCGTTATGCCGTGGACCTTTATAATCTTAAACATCTGCCTTTGGCGATGATGACCATTGTACCGGGCAGTCATATGATGAAGACCAATCCCAAATTGTATGAGTTTATGTCCATGCATCATATCACCGATGTGACTGTGGCAATTATCACAGACAAAAATAACCACATTGGAATATTAGGAACCATCAATAACCGCAAAAATCAAATTATCCGAAATCTGTTAGAGGAGATTGCGGTATGTTTTTCCATCGCGATTTTCAATAAAAAACATTTGAAGAAAACGGAACAGGCTGCCACAACAGATGCTCTTACAGGAGCTCAGAATCGTGTGGCTTATAAGAGGGATGTGGTGCAGTTTGATGAGGAAAAACCGGAGCAATTCTCCTGCCTCTATGTTGATGTGAATGAATTGCATGCACGCAATAACAAGTATGGACATGCGGCCGGCGATGAAATGCTGATTTTTATTGCAAATACTTTAAAGGATGTTTTTTACGGGCATCATATTTACCGCATGGGTGGAGACGAGTTTTTGGTGTTTGCCAAAAATGTAAAGCAGGACGATATCAAAGAATCCATTGAAACCTTTATAGATCAGCTCAAGAGTGTGAACTATAATGTGGCAATTGGTATGTCGTATAGGACACAGAACATGAACTGCGAGGAGATGGTGCGTGAGGCAGAGGTCCGGATGTACGAAGCCAAAGCTCGTTATTATCAGAATAAAGAGAATGCAAGTGTTGCACAGGAAGAAGAGAATAACTATGTGCGGACAAAAACGGGCATTCGGGAAATTGATACTATGTTGTCCGTGCTCAAGGAACATTACAACGGTATTTACAGGGTCTCTTTGGATACCGACAGTGCCCACAGAATCCTAATGCCTGGTTATCTGCACTACAACGAGAATGAAAACAACTTTTCGAAGTTGCTTTCAAAGTATATTGAGGAGATGGTACATCCTGATTTTCATAGGACAGTCAGCAGTTTCCTGAACTACGATGCATTGAAACAGCAAATGATGGAGGGAAGTATCCCCCATACCACATTCAAAAAAGTCAATGGTGAGACCGTTGTTTTAAGTGTGTATAAGCTGGAAGAGGAAACCGCGAATCCTCAGGAGACATTATGGGTATTTGCGAAGGGATAAAAAACCGCAATACGCTAAGAAAAGCCAATCTAATCTTGACAATCGTACCAATTTACATCTATAATAAGTCCGAGTAAATGCAGTGACGAAGACAGTACTTATTTTAGGAAAGTTTCAGCGAGCCGACGACGGTGTGAGGTCGGTACGAGTAGGGAGATAAGGAACATCACTTCTGAGCAGTCAGGGCGAAAGTGCGCGAGTAGTTTTGAACGGTATTCCCCCGTTATGGGAAGGCATATAACTTTGCTTTGAGCAAGGCGTATGAGTGTAACAGGTGGTTGAACGAGAGTGTAGGCTCCGTCCTTTTACAGGGCGGAGCTTTTTATTTCATCTAAGAAAGGAAAGAAAGTATGTACAAACAGGTTTCCACGAATCTCAATTTTGTTGAGAGAGAAAAAGAAGTAGAAAAATTTTGGAAGGATAATAATATTTTTCAGAAGAGTATTGATAGTCGTAAAAACGGTCCGACTTATACTTTTTATGATGGCCCGCCTACCGCAAACGGTAAGCCCCATATCGGTCATGTGTTAACCCGTGTTATCAAGGATATGATTCCCAGATACCGTACCATGAAGGGCTATATGGTGCCCAGAAAAGCGGGTTGGGACACCCATGGTTTGCCTGTAGAAATCGAAGTAGAGAAGTTGCTTGGCTTGGACGGCAAGGAACAGATTGAACAGTATGGTCTGGAACCCTTCATCGACAAGTGTAAGGAAAGTGTATGGAAATATAAAGGTATGTGGGAGGATTTCTCCGGCACCGTAGGCTTCTGGGCGGATATGGATGATCCCTATGTTACCTATCATGACGATTTTATTGAGTCCGAGTGGTGGGCACTTCGTACCATTTGGGACAAAGGCCTTTTGTACAAAGGTTTTAAGATTGTGCCCTATTGTCCCCGCTGTGGTACCCCTCTGTCCAGTGCGGAAGTGGCACAGGGATATAAGGATGTGAAAGAACGTTCTGCCATCGCACGTTTCAAGGTAAAGGGTGAGGATGCCTATATTCTGGCGTGGACCACCACCCCTTGGACTTTGCCTTCCAACGTGGCTTTGTGTGTGAACCCCAACGAAGCATATGCTAAGGTGGCTGCAGCAGACGGCAATACTTACTATATGGCGCAGGCATTGTTAGATACTGTTCTCGGTAAATTGGCAGTGGCTGGAGATGCAGAAAACGGAGTAGAGGCAAAGCCTGCATATACCGTGTTGGAAACTTTTGCAGGTAAGGAATTGGAATACAAGGAATATGAGCCTTTGTTTGATTTTGCAAATGAAATCATCGCAAAACAGAATAAGAAGGCCCATTATGTGGTTTGTGACACATATGTCACTTTGTCTGATGGTACCGGTGTGGTACATATCGCCCCTGCGTTTGGTGAAGACGATGCCAAGGTTGGCCGTGTTTATGATTTGCCCTTCGTACAGTTGGTAGATGGTAAGGGTGAGATGACAGCAGAGACTTCTTATGCCGGTGTATTTGTGAAGAAAGCAGATCCTATGGTACTGAAGGACTTGGAAGAAAAGGGATTGCTCTACGAAGCACCTAAATTTGAGCATAGTTATCCCCACTGCTGGAGATGCGACACTCCCTTGATTTATTATGCGAGAGAGTCATGGTACATCAAGGAAACTGCAGTGAAAGATGATTTGATTCGCAATAATAATACCGTGAACTGGATTCCCGACTCCATCGGTAAGGGGCGCTTCGGCAACTGGTTGGAGAACATTCAGGATTGGGCAATTTCCAGAAACCGTTACTGGGGTACTCCCTTAAATATCTGGGAGTGCGAATGCGGACATTTCCATTGTGTGGGAAGCAGACAGGAACTGGCGGACCTTTCCGGTAATCCTGAAAGCGCTAAGGTGGAACTGCACAGACCCTATATTGACGAGGTGACCTTCCCCTGTCCTGAGTGTGGCAAGACCATGACACGCGTACCCGAGGTAATTGACTGCTGGTTTGACTCCGGAGCGATGCCTTTTGCACAGCATCATTATCCTTTTGAAAACAAAGAATTGTTCGAGCAACAGTTCCCGGCACAGTTTATCTCTGAGGCAGTGGACCAGACCAGAGGTTGGTTCCATTCCCTGATGGCGGAGTCTACTTTGTTGTTCAACAAGGCACCTTATGAGAATGTTATCGTTTTAGGACATGTGCAGGATGAGAACGGACAGAAGATGAGTAAGTCCAAGGGAAATGCAGTGGATCCCTTTGAGGCTTTGGATGCTTACGGTGCGGATGCTATCCGTTGGTATTTCTACATCAATTCTGCTCCCTGGTTGCCCAACCGTTTCCATGGCAAGGCTGTGATGGAAGGACAGCGAAAGTTCATGGGTACCTTGTGGAATACCTATGCATTCTTTGTTCTCTATGCGAATATTGATGACTTTGATGCATCAAAATATACATTAGAATATGATAAATTGCCGGTTATGGATAAATGGTTGTTGTCTCGGTTAAACTCTACCGTAAAGGCAGTGGATGATCATTTGGAGAATTATCGCATTCCTGAGGCGGCAAGAGCATTGGACGCTTTTGTGGATGAGATGAGTAACTGGTATGTAAGACGTGGCCGTGAGCGTTTCTGGGCAAAGGGCATGGAGCAGGATAAAATCAATGCCTATATGACCTTGTACACTGCGTTGGTAACCATCGCTAAGGCTGCAGCTCCCATGATTCCTTTTATGACAGAGGATATTTATCTGAATCTGGTGAAGAGTGTGGATGCATCTGCGCCTGAAAGTATCCATCTGTGTGATTTCCCTAAGGTAAACGAAGCGTGGATTGATGCTGAACTGGAAGCAAATATGGAGCATGTGTTGAAGGCGGTTGTGATGGGTCGTGCCTGCAGAAACAATGCAAGTATCAAGAACCGTCAGCCCGTTGGCAAGATGTTTATCAAAGCACCTTTCGTGTTGGAGGAGTTCTATCAGGAAATCATCCGTGATGAGTTGAATGTGAAGGAAGTGGTATTTACAGAAGATGTGAGAGAGTTCACATCCTATACTTTCAAGCCCCAGCTTCGTACTGTGGGACCCAAATACGGTAAGCAGCTTGGCGGTATCCAGAAAACTTTGGCAACCATTGACGGCAATGTAGCCATGGATGATTTGAAGGCAAATGGTTTCATCGCATTCGATGTAGATGGCGTAGAAGTGAAATTGGCAGAAGAAGATTTGCTTATCGATATCGCGCAGAAGGAAGGTTATGTAACAGAGGCGGATGCTGTGGCAACAGTGGTACTGGACACCAACCTGACGGAAGAACTGATTGAAGAAGGTTTTGTATACGAAATCATCAGCAAGATTCAGACCATGCGTAAAGAGGCTGACTTTGAGGTAATGGACCATATCAAAGTGTCCCTGAATGGCAACGAAAAACTGGGTGCTCTGGCGCGGAAGAATGCGGACAGCATCTGTGGCAAGGTACTGGCAGATGTTCTTGAGAACGGCAAAGAATATGCAGTCACCAAGCAGTGGAATGTGAATGGTGAGCAGGTCGTTATTTCGCTGGAGAAAATGTAATATCAAGGAGAGTTTTTGCTTTATATGAAGAAAGAAGTAAATAAGAATAAAGAGTTTTTGTTTGACAAGGATTTGTTCAAAAGAAGTGTGGAGTACAACATCCGCACTATGTTCCGCAAGGATTTGGCAGATGCCACACCTCAGCAGGTGTTCCAGGCGGTTTCCTATGCCATCAAGGACAATATCATCGGCAATTGGATGGAGACCCAGAAGGCCTATGATAAACAGGACCCCAAGATTGTGTACTATATGTCCATGGAATTTTTGATGGGCCGTGCACTGGGGAATAATATGATCAATCTCCAGGCATACGACGCAGTCAAGGAAGCTTTGGACGAACTTGGATTGGATTTAAATGTGATTGAGGACCAGGAGCCGGATGCGGCACTGGGCAATGGCGGTTTGGGTCGTCTTGCAGCATGCTTCCTGGACTCCCTGGCATCTTTGGGATATCCTGCTTATGGTTGCGGTATCCGTTATCGTTACGGTATGTTCAAACAGCAAATCCGTGACGGATATCAGGTGGAAGTGCCTGATGAATGGTTGAAGGAGGGCAATCCCTTTGAACTCCGCAGACCGGAATATGCAAAGATTGTAAAATTTGGTGGCAAGGTCAATATGACCGCTGACGAATACGGTAGGGCGCGTTTTTATCAGACAGATTACAGTGCAGTGCGCGCGGTGCCCTTCGACTTCCCTATCGTAGGGTATGGTAACGGCATCGTAAACACCCTTCGCATCTGGGATGCAGAGCCCATTGTGGGATTTCAGTTGGATTCCTTTGACAAGGGCGACTACCGTATGGCGGTAGAGCAGGAAAACCTGGCTCGCAACATTGTAGAGGTGCTTTACCCCAACGATAATCATTATGCCGGTAAAGAACTGCGTCTGAAACAGCAGTATTTCTTCATCTCTGCATCCGTTCAAGAGGCGGTAGAGAAATATATGAGAAGACATGGAGATATCCATAAATTCCATGAGAAGGTAACCTTCCAGTTGAATGATACCCATCCCACCGTGGCAATTCCCGAGTTGATGCGTATCCTGTTGGATGAGTATGGTCTTTCTTGGGAGGAAGCATGGGATATCACCACCAAGACATGTGCTTACACCAACCATACCATTATGGCGGAAGCGTTGGAGAAGTGGCCCATTGATTTGTTCTCCAGACTGCTTCCCAGAATCTATCAGATCGTGGAGGAAATCAACCGCAGATTTGTGCTTCAGATTGAGGAGAAGTACAAAAATGTGTGGGGTGTAAAAGTAGAAGATAAGATCCGCAAGATGGCCATTCTCTATGATGGACAGGTGAAGATGGCGCATATGGCCATTGTGGCAGGGTACTCTGTCAACGGTGTGGCGAGACTTCACACAGAGATTTTGAAAAACCAGGAACTGAAAGATTTCTATGAGATGTTCCCGGAGCGTTTCAATAACAAGACCAACGGTATCACACAGAGACGTTTCTTAAAGCATGGTAATCCTTTGCTGGCTGCTTGGGTAACAGAGAAAATTGGTACGGAAGACTGGGTGACCGATTTGTCCAAGATTTCCAAACTGGCAGAGTTTGCAGATGACAAAAAAGCCAGAAAAGAATTTATGGAAATCAAGTATCAGAATAAGCTGCGTCTGGCAGATTATATCCTGAAACACAATGGTGTGAAGGTGGATCCCAATTCCATCTTTGACGTGCAGGTAAAGCGTTTGCACGAGTACAAGAGACAGCTTTTGAATATTCTGCATGTGATGCATTTGTACAATGAGTTGAAGGCAAATCCTGAGATGGAATTCTATCCCAGAACCTTCATCTTTGGCGCAAAGGCGGCAGCAGGCTACCGCAATGCGAAATTGACCATCAAACTCATCAACGCAGTGGCAGATGTGGTAAACAATGACAGCTCTTTGCAGGGCAAATTGAAGGTTGTCTTCATCGAGAATTATAATGTTTCCAACGCCGAGATTATTTTTGCGGCAGCAGATGTGTCCGAGCAGATTTCTACCGCCAGCAAGGAGGCTTCCGGTACCGGTAACATGAAATTCATGTTAAATGGCGCCTTGACCTTGGGAACCATGGACGGTGCAAATGTGGAAATTGTAGAAGAAGTGGGCAGAGAGCATGCGTTTATCTTTGGTCTGTCTTCGGATGAGGTAATCTATTACGAAAACCATGGTGGATATGATCCCATGGACATTTACCGTAGCGATTTGAAGATTCGCAAGGTGGTAGACCAGTTGGTGGATGGCACCTATGCAGAGGATACGGAGCTGTTCCGTCCTTTGTATAATTCATTGCTTAATACCTTGTCTACTTCCAAGGCGGACACCTATTTTATCCTGAAGGATTTCAACTCTTATGCAGAAACGCAGAAAAAAGTGGAAGCTGCATATAAGGACAAAGAAAACTGGGCGAAAAGTGCTATGTTGAATGTGGCCTGCTCCGGTAAATTCACCTCCGACAGAACCATTCAGGAATATGTAGACGAGATTTGGCATTTGGATAAAGTGATATTGAAGTAAAATGGTGGCAAAGCAGTCTAAGAAAAGATTTGCCGTAAATAAATGGAATGTTAAAATGCAAAATATGATGAACAGGATATTTGCAAACCAAAAAAATAAAACAGTGGGCAGGTGCAACGCATCTGCCGCTGTTTTCCTGTCTTTCATGCTTGTTTTTTTGACGGGATGTTCTGAAGGGAAACTGCCTTTTGCGGGATTGCAGGAACTCATCGGTGGCAAAGACATTCTCTGGGAAAAGACAGTAATGGAAGAAACTTTGTGCGTGGAGGGCTTAGAGGGCGAGTACACCCTCTTGTTTCTCACCGACACCCATGTGCTGACAGGGCAGGGAGAAAGTGAGCAGGAGAAGCAACTTTACTTGGAGAGGAGTCCTCAATTCGTAAGTAAAGAAGGCGTTTTGTCTAAGGACCAGTTCGGGGTGTGGATGGACTATGCCAACGAAAAAGGTGTGGACGCAGTGATTCTGGGCGGTGACATCATCGATGTGCCTACTGCAGAAAACATTGCCTTTTTGGAGGAACAACTGGGTAAACTGAATATGCCCTATTTATATGCAAACGGAAATCATGATTGGACTTATCCTTGGGAATATATGACGGAGAAAGCGAAGGAAGAACATTTGCCTCGGTTCAAAAATTTGATGCCTCAGGGGAACGATTTTCAAGTGTTAGAACTTCCCGGACTTACGGTGGTGGCTGTGGACAACAGTAGCAATCAGGTAACGGAGGCGAGTTTGCAAGGATTCAAGGAAACACTCGGGATTCCTTTGGATAATCAGGTAATGCTGGGGGAATCAATGCAAGAGCCACTTCCGATGATTGTTGTTTGCCATGTTCCGTTCATGACCCAGTCCGTTTTGGGGCGTGCCAGAGAAGTATGGGACACACCGGTGGTGTTGGGCGCAGGAAATTATGGCGGCATTTATCCCAATGAGATATCACAGGAATTTGTAAATTTAATGACCGCCCAGGCTAGTCCTGTGGAATTGGTGCTTGCCGGACACGTGCACTTTTATGACAATGATGTCATAAATGGAGAAAAAGAAGTAACGCAAATTGTAGGCGGTCCCGGATTCTTGGGAGAAGCTGTTTTGCTACATATCCAAGGAAAGCAAACCAAGGATACAAGTAATGAGTGAACTGTAGACAAAAAGAATTGCAGCGAGAAATAAAAAATGTCAAAATGGAAAGCATTTTAGGAGGTACATGCATGATAGAATTGATGAACCAAGGAGTATATCTGGTAAATGGGATGGAGCTTGTTCCGGAGGGACCCGAAGCGGCATCTGCCATTCGGGCAAAAACGGGAAAAGTAGTTGATCAAAACGAAGCCGTAAAAAATACCATCGCCTATGGTATTTTGCAAAATCACAATACATCCGGAGACAGCAGGAAATTAAAAATCAAATTTGATAAATTGACCAGCCATGATATTACCTATGTGGGTATCATCCAGACGGCAAGAGCATCCGGACTGACCAAATTTCCCATGCCTTATGTACTGACCAACTGTCACAATTCCCTTTGTGCGGTGGGTGGCACCATCAACGAGGATGACCACATGTTTGGTTTGTCCTGCGCTAAAAAATATGGTGGTGTTTATGTGCCCCCTCATCAGGCAGTTATCCATCAATACGCCAGAGAAATGTTGGCAGGCGGCGGCAAGATGATTCTCGGTTCCGATTCTCATACCCGTTATGGTGCTTTGGGTACCATGGCAGTGGGGGAAGGTGGACCTGAGTTGGTAAAACAGCTTTTGAACCAGACCTATGATATCAATATGCCCGGCGTAGTAGGTGTCTACATGACCGGTGCCCCCGTGCCCGGCGTTGGTCCTCAGGACGTGGCACTTGCTATCATTGGCGCAGTGTTTAAGAATGGTTTTGTGAAAAATAAAGTGATGGAATTTGTGGGTCCCGGCGTGGCTTCCTTAAGTGCGGATTTTAGAATCGGCGTGGATGTGATGACCACGGAGACCACTTGTCTTTCTTCTATTTGGGAAACTGATGAGAAAATTGAAGAGTTCTATGAGATTCATGGCAGAAAGGAAGAGTACAAGAAACTGGCACCCGGACAGGTGGCATATTATGACGGTATGATTGTCGTGGATTTGTCCAAGGTGCGTCCTATGATTGCCATGCCCTTCCATCCCAGCAACACCTATACCATCGAGGAATTGAATGCAAATCTTTTGGATATTTTAGATGAAGTGGAAAAGAGCGCAGCAGTGAGCTTGGATGGTGCAGTGGAGTTTTGTTTAAAGAATAAAGTCCGCGACGGCAAGCTGATGGTTGACCAGGCGGTGATTGCCGGTTGTGCAGGTGGCGGATTTGAGAATATTTGCGCGGCAGCAGATATTTTGAAAGGCAAGTACATCGGCTCTGACGGATTTACCCTGAGCGTATATCCGGCATCCATGCCCGTATATATGGAATTGATCCGCAATGGTGCTGCGGCCACCCTGATGGAGACCGGTGCGGTGTTGAAAACGGCCTTCTGTGGACCTTGCTTTGGCGCGGGCGATACCCCTGCTAACAATGCATTTAGTATCCGTCACTCCACCAGAAACTTCCCCAACAGAGAGGGAAGTAAATTACAGAATGGCCAGATTTCCTCTGTTGCACTGATGGATGCCCGTTCCATCGCTGCTACAGCAGCAAACAAGGGTGTGCTTACCCCGGCTACAGAATTTGATGGCACCTTAAATCAGTACAAGTATTATTTTGACAGCAAGATTTATGAAAATAGAGTGTTTGACTCCAAGGGAGTAGCGGATCCTGAAGTGGAAATCGTGCTGGGTCCCAACATCAAGGACTGGCCCGCTATGGGTGCATTGCCTGAAAACCTGGTATTACAGGTAGTCAGCGAAATCCATGACCCTGTGACCACCACCGACGAGTTAATCCCTTCCGGTGAGACTTCCTCCTACCGTTCCAATCCTTTGGGACTGGCAGAGTTTGCTCTCTCCCGTAAGGATCCCAATTATGTGCCCCGAGCAAAAGCGATTCAGAAGGCTGAAAAAGCCCGCGGCGAGGGCGCAAACCCTGCAGATGCAGTGGAAGGTTTAACACAGGTGCTGGCTGTGATTGAGGAAAAATATGCAATCACTATGGAAAACACCGGTTTTGGTTCCACCATCTTTGCAGTGAAACCCGGTGACGGTTCCGCCAGAGAGCAAGCAGCGTCCTGCCAGAAGGTATTGGGCGGTTGGGCAAACATCGCCAACGAGTACGCGACCAAGCGTTATCGTTCCAATCTGATTAACTGGGGAATGCTTCCCTTCTTGATTGAGGAAGGCACATTGCCGTTTAAGAATTTGGACTATCTCTTCATCCCTGATATCAAAAAAGCGGTAGAAGAGAAGGCAGAGGTGATTGCAGCTTATGCTGTGAAAGATCAGGAACTGGTTCCTTTTGAACTTCGGTTGGGTGAACTGACCGACGAGGAAAGACAGATTATCCTGAAGGGATGTCTGATCAATTACAATCGCGTGAATTAAAGATAATAAGGTCCTGTCCATTTAAAAATGCGACAGGACTTTTTGTTTTGTATAATTTCCCTCCGATGGGACAAAATGTTATTAAATCGTCAAAAGGTGAAGAGATGATTACTTGTACAGAGTTTCACAGGGCGAATTATGGCGGTATCAGACCAACATAAATCATTGGAAGAATAAGGGGAAAATAAATGGAAAGAAATGCAAAGAATTATAGAAAAACGAAGAAGAGCAGTGCAAAAAGCGAAAGAGCGGTGATGACGGCCTCCTCCTTGCTTTTGTTGGCGGCACTGACCATGACCGGCATCTTTATGGGAAATAAAGAGAAGGACAGCCAGGATGATGGATACACCTTGGACTTTTCACAGATTGAGATTCAGGGGGATGAAAAATTTCAGGAACTGGCCAACGCGGAGAAGGATTTGGCTCAGAATGAGGATGCATTGGATGCGCCCATGGAAGTGGGCTCTGCAAAAGTAGAAAACCCGGTGATACTTCCTGAGTCAGATGGCGGGGAGTCGGCTGATGGTGCAATGGCAGATGGAACGATGGCGGATGCAGAGGATGAGACATCACTTGCGGAAGCACAACCTGCAGAGGAATTTAGTTTCCAGGAAAGTGAAGGGCTGCTCCGTCCGGTGTCCGGTGAGGTGATGATGCCATACAGTATGGATGGAAGTATCTATTTCGCTACTCTGGATCAATACAAATATAATCCAGCGGTGATTATTTCTGCCAAAGAGGATAGTGTGGTGGCTTCCTGTGCGGAAGGTCGTGTGGTAAGAGTATATGAAACGCCGGAAACAGGTGGCACCGTAATCGTAGACTTGGGTGGCGGTTATGAAATTACCTACAGCCAGTTGAAAAATGTGGCTGTGGGTGTGGGCGAATATGTGGGCGCCGGATATCTCATCGGTCATGTGGCAAAGCCTACTAAGTATTACACTGTGGAAGGTAGCAATCTGTACCTGAAGATGACCAAGGATGGTCAGCCTATAGATGCGGCGGCATTGTTCCGGTAGAAAAGTAGAAAATCATGTCGGTTTGTCTTTTCGTCACAGTAATTTTGTGGTATGCTTAAGGCAAACCGACATATTTTGTGTTAAGGGATATGTAAGAAAGAGGAACAAATATGAAAATAGTAGTTTTGGCAGGTGGACTTAGCACGGAAAGAGATGTTTCCTTAAGTACAGGAAGCATGATTTATAAAGCATTGAAGGCAAACGGTCATCAGGCAGTGATGCTGGATGTGTATTTGGGCTATGAGGGTGATATCGCGGGTATCTTTGAAGAGGATAGAGATTGGGCGGCACAGGTAAGTAGTGTGAGCACCGAGAACCCTGATCTAGAAACCATCAAGGCGCTCCGCACAGATGGGGATAAAAGTTTCTTTGGCCCCAATGTACTTTCTGTTTGCCAGATGGCAGACTGTGTTTTTATGGCATTGCATGGCTCCAACGGAGAAGACGGCAAGATACAGGCTTGCTTTGAACTTTTGGGCATCCCTTATACGGGTACCGATTACGTTAGCTCCGCCATGGCCATGGATAAGGGTATTACCAAGGATATTTTCAAGGCGCACAGTATCCCCACCCCTTCCGGCATTCGTCTGAAAAAGGGTGAAGTGGAAAGCGAGAAGGTGCCCTTCCCCTGTGTGGTCAAGGCTTGTTGCGGTGGCTCCAGCGTGGGTGTATGTTTGGCACACAATGAAGCGGAGTATGAAGCGGCCAAGGAAGAGGCCTTCCGCTATGACGATGAAGTAATCATTGAGCAGTACATAAAAGGTAGAGAGTTTTCCATCGGTGTCATCGATGGCAAGGCATTGCCGGTGATTGAAATTGCACCTAAGGTGGGATTCTATGATTATAAGAATAAATATCAGGCAGGCAGTACTGTAGAGACCTGCCCTGCCCAGTTGGATGGAGAAAAAACCGCACAGATGCAGCAGATTGCAGAAAAAGTGTTTGTGGCACTGCGCCTGAAAAATTATGCCCGTATGGATTTCATGATGAGTGAAGCGGGAGTAATTTATTGTTTGGAGGCAAACACCCTGCCCGGTATGACGCCTACTTCTTTGTTGCCTCAGGAGGCAGCAGCCGTTGGTATCAATTTTGGGGAGTTGTGCGAAAAGATTTTAGCCGGCGCATTCAAATAATGAGACGGCGTAGGAAATGAATGTAATCGATTTGGCAAAATGCGAAGAATAATCGGTTTATATGGAGATTTATAAATGATGAATTTGACACTTGCAGAAATTGCAAAGGCATGTAGTGGAGAATTGGTTCTCTCTAACTGTGAGCAAAACATAACCACCACCTGCGAACAATACATAAATGACACCCGTGTCACATCCGTTGTATTGGATTCCAGAAAAGTGGAAGAGGGAGGCGTGTTCGTAGCTACCTTAGGAGAACGGGTGGATGGACATAAGTTCCTGGCAGATATTTATGCCAAAGGTGCGGCACTGGCACTGGTACAAAAAACACCCAAACAGGTAGAAGAAGAACATGGAATTGACCCTGCACAGTGGGGCAATTATTGCCTGGTGGAGGATACCCTGCAGGCATTGAAGGACATTGCTGCTTTTTATCGCAGTCAATTGTCTGCAAAGATTATCGGCATTACCGGAAGTGTGGGCAAAACCAGTACCAAGGAATTTATCGCCGGTGTGCTGTCTGAGAAGTATCACGTGTTGAAGACAGAGGGAAATTTCAACAATGAAATCGGGGTACCTCTGACCCTGTTGCGCATCCGACCGGAGCATGAGATTGCGGTGGTGGAGATGGGCATCAGTGATTTCGGCGAAATGTCACGGTTGGGACAAATGGCAAGACCGGATGTGTGTGTCATTACAAATATCGGTCAGTGTCATTTGGAAAATTTGAAAGACCGGGACGGCGTGCTGAAAGCGAAGACGGAAATGTTTGATTACCTTACCGAGGATGCGGAGGTCTGTCTCAATGGTGAGGATGACAAGTTGGCAGGCGTCGCCGACGTAAACGGAAAGAGACCCCATTTCTTTGGCTTGGGCGGAAATGAAGCAGAGCAGGTTTGGGCTTCGGATATTGTCAGTCATGGACTGTTTGGCAGTGATGCCATACTACATATTCGGAATGCGGGGGAGATTGCCTCCTGTGGGGAAGCATGCGATTGCAGTCATACCACAGACAATGACATGGTGAATTTCCCGGTACAGGTACCTCAACCGGGCAACCATATGGTGCTAAACGCGGCTGCAGCCACTTGCGTGGCAAGGTTATTTGATATGACAAGTGAGGAAATTTCCGCGGGCATTTCCCGTATTGCTCCGGTCAGCGGAAGAAGTCATCTGATTCAACTGTCGGACTATACATTGATTGATGATTGCTATAATGCCAATCCGGTGTCTATGCGTGCGGCATTGGATTTGCTGGCACTGGCAGACACGAAAAAGATTGCGATTCTGGGAGATATGTTTGAATTGGGCGAAGACGCACTCTCTCTGCATGCCTCTGTGGGCGCATATGCAGCAGAGCGAGGAGTGGACTTACTGATTTGTATCGGGGAACAGTCCTATCATATGTGTCAGGCGGCGGTGGAAAAAACGCAAAGCCCCGAGAAACCAGAACATGGGGCAGCACTGAAGACTGCCCGCTATTTTGCCACCAAGCAGGCATTCATTGAGGCATATCAGGATGCAGGAGAATCCCTTTTGCCCAAGCACAGCACCATTTTGCTGAAAGCCTCTCACGGTATGGGATTTGCGGAACTAGTGGAACTGTTGTGCAAAGAGCAGAAAGGAAGAAATCATTATGAAGGATATTAAGTTATTAGGAAAAAAGATTCTTGCAGAACAATCCCCGGTGCTGTTTTCCTATCAGCCCGGCGAGGATTGGCGACACTACTGGGAGCCTAAAAGCGGCACCTGGAGCTGTGAAAACGGATATTTGATTGGAGAAGAAAAGGGCAATTTTGGCGGCATTCTTTTTAGCAAAGAAGCCTATGAAGGGGATGTAATGTTTTCCTTTACCATTGGCACTGTCCTGCCTGCCACCAGGGATGTGAATGCGGTATTCTGTGCGAAATGGGATGAGACCACAGACTATCTGGGGGATTCCTACGTGTGTGGTTTAAATGGTTGGTACGAGCATAAAAGTGGCATTGAGCGTAATATTGGATATGGCTCTAATTTATATTCTACCACATCCCTATATCAGTACAAACCCGGTACGGAAGTGCGTATGACAGCAGGCTCCATCGGCGGACATACCTTTATGGTGGTGGATGATGTGCTGGTTTCAGAACTGCTTGACCCGATGCCCATCACTGGTGGTCATGTGGGCTTTTCTGCATACTGTACCAAGTTGAAAATCAAGGACATCGAAGTCCGTAGAATTACATGGGAAGAATTCCCCCAGGAATATGATCCGGAGTTTTAAGTAGAAAAGCCGGACCGCTCTTGGAAAATTCGATGAAACCAACGAGGAAACGTATATGAACAAACAGGTGGGCAATGCCCAGTTAATGCAAAAAATGAATCGGTTGAAGGTACTGAACTTTGTGCGCAATAATCCCGACTGTTCCCGCCCCCAGATAGCGGAAGCGACGGGATTGTCCCTGCCTTCTCTGACCAATATTACGACCTATCTGCTGGAAGCAGGAATCCTGTGTGAAAATGGGTTGGAAAGTGTCAATCGCGTGGGAAGAAAGAGCGTGCTTCTGCGCCTGCGGGCAGATAAATATGATTTGATTTGCGTGCTGCTGAAAGAAAGCGGCGTCCTCATCGCCAGAACAGACATGGAGGGCGCGGTTAAAGAAAGGCAACAATTGTGGATAGAGGGAATGTCCTCCACGGTCATCACCAAGCGTGTGTGTGATGCGATTGCCTCCATGGTAAATGCTTGTGGAAAGGACAGAGTCCTGGGCATTGGGGTGGCCATCTCAGGATTGGTATTGTCAGACAGCCGATTTATCATGTCTTCCAAACTTAAATGGAATTCCTTTGATATCAAAAAGCGGTTAGAGGAAGAAACCGGTATTCCGGTGTTCATAGACAATGTATCCGTGCTGAAGGCAGCATGGTACTTCTCCAGGAATTATAAAAACAGCCATGAAAACATGCTGTTTGTGGATTTGGAAAATGGTATCGGTGCTGTGGTTTACCAGGGCGGTGCCATCCAGAGAAATATCATCGGCGAAATTGGGCATACCACCGTAGAAAAGGATGGACCCAAGTGCTTTTGCGGGAATGACGGTTGTTTGGAAATGATGTGTTCCCCTCAGAGGTTACTGCAATTATACAAAGAGGCCTCCGGCAAGGAGGTTCAGACCCTTGCAGAACTGGAAGGGCGATATGCAGCCGGAGACCAAGCGGCTAAGCACGCCTTAGAAGACTGTGGAAAGTATTTGGGTATTGGATTGGCGACTTTGGTAAACCTGTTCAATCCGGCCACGCTGGTAATAGATACCGGAGATTTTTCGGATTGTCCGGGCATCATTGAGACGGCCAGAGAAGAACTCTGTCGAAGAGCGTATGTGGCGTTGACGCAGCGACTTCCTATGATTAAGATTAAAGAAACCCAAGAGAATGTCATTTGCGGAACTGCCTTTGATTTGTGCGACAAGGTGTTCGATATTGCCTCGCCGGCAAACATTATCGAATAGACAGCATAAAGAAATTGATTTGACAAAAGGAAAGTATGAAAAATGGATACAGTTATGAAAAAGGAACTGACGGTCGACGAAGTGATAGATATGATCGTCGGTATCGGGTATTACATTATCAAGTACGGTGGAGAAATCTATCGGGCAGAGGATACGGCCACCAGAATTGGTCTGGCCTATGGCATGGATGCAGTGCATGTGTTCGCTGTTTCTTCCACCATTTTAGTCACGGTGGAAAAAGATGGTGTTACAAAGACAGAAAACAGAAGAGTAACTGCCACTGCAACCAATTTGGATAGAATTGAACAGCTGAATTCCCTATCTCGCAAAATATGTAATGAGAAACCTTCCTATCAGAAGGTGATGCAGGAACTGAATCGAATTGAGGGTAGACATTGTTATTCTCAAGGAATGGTGATTTTATTCTATGCCCTGATTGGCGCATCCTTTGCGGTATTCTTCGGGGGCGGTGTGGCTGAGTTTATTGCGGGTTTTATCATCGGTGCTTTGTTGCGTCTTGTAATTTGGTTGCTTGAGTACTTGAAATCAGCTGCGTTTCTCATCAATACGGTAGGCGCAGCACTAATCGTGTCTGCTACAAAAGTGGCGACGCTTGCCTATCCTGCCTTGAATGCAGATGCGACCATTACCGGTGTTCTCATGATTTTGGTGCCGGGAATCCTGCTAACTAACTGTATCAGGGATATTGTCTCCACGGACTATGTGGCAGGAACGGCGAAAATGATAGAAACTCTAATCGTAGCATGTTCCATTGCTCTGGGTGTGGCAGTGTCGGTTTTGTGGAGGTAGGATATGGCATTTTTGATTGGATTTGTGGTGCCGGTGGTGGCATCCTATGTGGCCAGTATGGCCTTTGCCCTGCTTTATAACGTGCATGGAAAAAACATACATATCGCATCCGCCTGCGGTGCCTTTTCCTACGCAGTGTACTTGGCGGTAATGCAGCTTACGGACTCCATGGTCATTCCCAATTTCCTGGGCGGAGTGGCAATTGCCATCTATGCGGAGTTGGCGGCAATGATTTTCAAAGCACCCATTACAGTGTATCTGGTGCCCGGCATTGTACCCCTGGTACCAGGACTTACGATTTATAAGGCGATGGAGGCATGCCTGCGCGGAAACCTGGCTGTGGGCGGTGCCGGTGTGGTGAACACCACCAAGATTGGTGGGGCCATTGCGTTGGGGCTGATTTTGACCTCCTATTTCTTCCGTATGTTCCGTAGTATTGGGCAAAAAATGAAACGGGAATCTGTGGGGAAATAGCCACTTTGTCCATGAGAAAAAGAAGGTTTTCCTATTGACAATCAGTGGTGAAGTTTATATAATTTATTTAGGCTGTAAATAAATTGGGCAGCCTGTGTATTTTTAACTAAGAAATTATTTTGGAAATTACCATAATAAGGAGGAAGAAAACATGAAGAAATTCAAAGTTGGTATGGTCGGCGTTGGTCGTGCAACCTCTTACGGACACATTTTTGTAAACCACCCCGACACCGAAGTTGTCGCTCTCTGCGACATGAATCCTGAGATTCTTGCTAAGAACGGTGAGGATTTCAAATTGGACGAGAAGAACTTGTTCTTAAACTACGAGGATATGTTGAACTCAGACGTGGATATCGTGGTACTTGGTACCCCCATTCCTTTCCACGCTGAGCAGACCATCAAGGCGATGGAAGCAGGCAAGCATGTTCTTTGCGAAGTGACTGCATCTGATAACATTGCAGACTGCCAGCGTATGGTAGAAGCGGTGCAGAAATCCAAAACCAAATTTATGATGGCTGAAAACTGTAATTATATGGATTTTGCAATTGAGTGGGATGGCTGGATTAAGTCCGGTAAGATTGGTACTCCTTTCTATGCAGAAGCAGATTACTTGCATGAGATCCGTGGCTTGGTAGACGGTAAGTGGCGTGCAAACCGTGCACCTTTGCACTATTGTTCTCACAGCCTTGGCCCTATCCTGATGTGGATGGATGATCACATTGTTCGTTGTACCGCATCCGGTAACCATCATTCTATCGAGCCTGCAACTACAGGTAATATCGATATCCAGGTGGCTTTGTTCGAAACCGCTAAGGGTGCAACCATCAAGTTGTCAAGAAGCTCTGTTGCCTTGCGTGAGCCCGCTCTGTGCCACTACAACATCATTGGTACCAAGGGATTCTTGGAGAGCAGCCGTCAGGGTTATGCAGGTGTTGGCCTTCGTCATTTTGCAGATCATGATGAAGAGAGACAGGGTATGCCTATCGCTATCAACATCACTGATTTGAACGCTCCTAAGGAGGCAACTGCAGGTGGACATGGTTCTTCCGAGTACTATTTGGTACGTGACTTCTTGAAGTCCATCGAGAACGACACCACTCCTCCTATCGATATTGTACGCGCTATGGATATGACCGTTCCCGGCCTCATCGCTCACGAAGCAGCAATGAAGGGTGGCGTATGGTTGGATGTTCCCAGACTGACCGACTAATACATAGCAAATAGAAAGAATAGGTAATAAATTATGGCAAAATTACGTTGGGGCGTCATCGGTGCCGGTGGTATTGCAGAGCGCAGAACCATTCCCGGTATGATGAATGCAAATAACGCAGAATTGGTTGCTGTTATGGAAATCAACATGGAGCTGGCTGAAAAGTGCCGTGCAAAATGGGATTGCAAGAAAGCTTACGACAATGTAGAAGATTTGCTTGCAGATCCCGAGGTGGATGCAGTGTATATTGCATCCCCCGTATGGCTTCATGCACAGCAGGCTATGGCAGCAGCGGATGCAGGCAAGCACATCCTGATTGAGAAGCCTTTGGCTATGACCTCTGAGGAGGGTGAGAAGGTAGTTGCTTACTGTAAAGAAAAGGGTGTCAAGATTGCGGCTGGTTTGATGATGCGTTTTGGCGCATATGTGCAGGCCATGAAGAAAGCAATCGCTGAGGGCAAAATTGGTAAAGTGGTTTCCGGTTATTCTCAGTTCACCTGTTGGTATCCCGATATGCCCGGTGCTTGGAGACAGAGCAAGAAAATGGGTGGCGGTGGCGCCATGATGGATATGGGTGTTCACTGTATCGATTTGATGCAGTATATCTCCGGTTCTAAGGTAAAAGAAGTGGCAGCATTCCAGGATACCTTGTCCTTCAATTATGAAGTAGAGGATTCTTCCATGGTAATGATGCGTATGGAAAACGGTGCCCAGTGTGTGGTACAGTCCAACTTCAATATTCCCGATGAAGCTGCGAAATGGCGTGTAGAATTCTTCGGTGACCAGGGTAGACTGGTGGGCGAGAATGTCATTGGTCAGATCGACGGCGGTACCTTGGATGCTTTGTTCTGTGGCGAAGTAGGCGGCTATGATGCACAGCAGAACACCAAGGATGTGAAGGGTGAGGCCATAGAGGTAACCTTCGGTGATATGTACACCAGAGAAATTGAGTCCTTTGGCAATTCCATTTTGAATCATCTACCCCTGGAAGTTCCTGCAGAGGAAGCTGTTCAGGTACAGAAGGTAATGGAAGCGGCTTACAGGGCAAACGAACAGAAAACAGTTGTTGTACTGTAAATAGTTTAAAATGTAGAAAGGGATGGTTAACTATGGAAAACAACAAGTTAAAGAAAAAAGCTTCTGACTTTAGATACAATACCGGCGAGACCAAGGTGCCTTGGGCTGCAGTTGGTGAGAACTACAATGCAGAAGACTTGATGACAATCGTTAAATTTATGATGCAGGGTGAAGGCGCAGCATATGATAAGGCTGTAGCTGAGGTAGAGAAGACCGTATACGCTTTGGATAAGGTTTCTGAGCCCCCCGCAAAATTGTCTTTGGACAGACATGTTGCAGCAGCAGAGGATATGTGTGATGAGTACCTGAATACCAAGGGCTCTACTTTCCTTGTAAACTGTACTGCAGGTTTTGAAATTGCTTGTAAGTATGCAGGCCTGAAGGCTGGCGACGAGGTTATTGTTCCTGCAATCACCTTCGCTGCTACTATGGCGTATCCTCTTTCCATCGGATGTAAGATCGTATTTGCGGACGTTGATCCCATCACATTGAACATGGATCCTAAGGATGTTGAGAAGAAGATTACCGACAAGACAAAGATGATCGTTCCCGTACATATCGGTGGATACGCAGTAGATATGGATCCTATTATGGAACTGGCTGCAAAGCATGATATCGTTGTATTGGAAGATGCGGCTCACGGCTTTGGTGGTGAGTACAAGGGACGTAAGCTTGGCACCATCGGTCACTTCGGTTCCTTCTCCTTCCATGAAGTAAAGAACATCACCTCCTTTGGTGAGGGTGGTATCCTTTGCTCCACCGTGACTGAGTTCCTTCCTGAGATGAAGCGTGCCCGTTTCCTTGGTACTGACTTCAGCATCAAGATCAAAGACTGGTTGTATGATGTAACCGCTATCAAAGGTAAGAATGGTCCCTTCGTAGCAACCAACTTCTCTACCACTGAGATTCAGGGTCTGGGACTTCAGTTGCAGATTGCAAGAAATGATCAGATTATGAAGGCTCGTTACGATGCAGCAGCATACTTAACCGAGAGACTTTCCGGTTGTGATGCTATCATCCCTCAGGATTTGGGCGGCGACACTGTGAAGCCTACCTTCCATCTTTACAAACTGCTTATCGATCCCGAGAAGGCAGGCGGAGATATCCAGGTGCTGAAGAAGAAACTGGCTCAGAAGGGTGTTACCGAAATCGCTCACTTCGGACCTCTGTATCGTTTTGCAATCCTCAAAGAGTATGGCTATGACGAGGATGAAATCGCTAAGACCTGTCCTGTATGTGAGGAGGTATTCTATCACAGATTTACACACTTCCCTGTATACGGCTTGACTCAGGAACAGCTGGATTACATGGCTGACTCTATTTTGGAATCCGTTGCAGAGATGCAGGCTGAGGCTGGCCTGAAATAAGACCGGCTCCAATAAACTTTAAGTAAAGATGAAGTCCCTATATTACCAGGTAATGTAGGGACTTTTCTGAACATAGTAAGAATTACGGGAGAAAGGAGAATCATCCATCGTCCACAAATAGGATTATTGGATGATACGCAATTGATATGTTAGGTATTATGTTGGATTGCTCCAGAAATGCCATTCCTCGCGTGCCTGTGGTAAAAGATCACATGGATAAGATGAAGCAGATGGGATATGATACACTGATGCTTTATACGGAGGATACTTTCGAGGTAGAGGGCGAACCTTATTTCGGATATCTGCGCGGCAGATATACCATTGAAGAAATGAAAGATATTGTAGCCTATGGCGATGAGATTGGTATCGAGGTTATTCCCTGCATCCAGACCCTGGCGCATTTGGGTGGCATTTTCCATTGGGAAGAGTATAAGCCCATCCGAGATACGGCAGATATTCTGTTTATTGATGAAGAGAGAACCTGGACACTGATTGAAAATATTTTCAAGACCTTGCGTAAGGTGTTCACCTCCAACCAGGTGCACATCGGTATGGATGAGGCACATTTGGTTGGCTTGGGTAAATATTATGACAAGCATGGCCCTAAGGACCGATTTGAACTGATTTTAGGCCACTTGCAGAAGGTATGCGACCTGTGTGAAAAGTATGGCTTCAAGCCCATGATGTGGAGTGATATGTTCTTTCGCCTGGCATGCGGTGATGATTATTACGGAGATATTGCTCCTGCAATCATCGAGAGAGTCAGCAAGAAGATGCCGAAGAATGTGAGACTGGTGTACTGGGATTATTATAGCTACGATCCTGCACACTATGAGAGAATGTGCCGTCAGCATATGCAGCTGGCAGAAGGTGTGGTATTTGCAAATGGTGTATGGACATGGAACGGTTTCACTCCCGGATATGACAAGGCATTGAAGAGCATTAAACCCGGCATGGAAGAGATTGCCAAGCAGGGCCTTAAGGACGTGTTGGTAACTGCATGGGGCGACGATGGATTTGAATGTCCCTATTCTTTGGCAATGCCCCTGTATTTCCTGATTGCAGAGAACTACCGTGGCAATTTTGACATGCAGAACATCGCGGCTAAATTTAAAGAAATGTTCGGAGAAGATTTCAATGATTTGATTTCTATTGAAGACATCAACCGCTTGAGAAAAGGTGAGATTACCAAATCCTCTGACGAGGAAGCATTTATGTCTAAGATGTACCTGTACAATGATGTGTTGTCCGGAGCTCATGACTGCTGGGTGCCTGATGGAACCTATCAGTGGTATCAGGATTTAACAGAGAGATTTGCATCTTTGGCAAAGACATCTGCAAACTATGCACTGGAATACTCCTATGTATCAGCATTCAGTGCGGTCTTGTCTTTGAAGGCAGATTTAGGACTTCGTCTCCGCAAGGCATATCAGGAAGATGACCGTGTTGCGCTGAAGGAACTGGCAGAGAATGTAGTTCCTGAGACATTGAAGAGATTAAAGGCCTTCTTTGAGGTACATAAGAAACTTTGGTTTAAAGAGAAAAAGGCACATGGTTTCGACGTGCAGGAGATGAGATTCGGCTATTTATTCTGTAGATTTGAACATCTGATTGAAAGATTGAACGGTTATCTGGCAGGAGAAATAGAGGCCATCGAGGAGTTGGAAGATGTACTGATTGATACGATTCCCGCGAAGATTCCTACCTGGCATAAAGTGGCTACAGCAAGTGCCATCACTTTCAGCCAGGCAGACATGTAATATTTATTTTCTACTTTGCAATTGATAAGCTTTTGGGGAACACCCCACGTACTGTTTGAACAGTCGTGAGAAATAGTTCTGGTCGCCAATGCCGACGTGTTCGGCAATTTGCGCCATGGACAAGTCGGTGTTTTCCAAAAGCTCTTTTGCTTTCTGGACCTTTACATTGAGCAGATATTTCGTGGGACTTACCTTTTCGTGTTCCTTAAATACATGAGTGAACCTGCTCTCACTCATGCCGAACATATCAGCGTAGTAGGCGATACTTCTGTTTTCTGTGTAATTGGCATGCATAGCCCGTCTGATTTCTACAATTTTGCTCTTGCCACTACTTTCATATTTGTTTTCTTCATTATAGAATCTTTTTCCAATGATGGACAAAATACGCATTAGGTGTGCGTGGCAGAATTGTTCGTAATAAGGCTCTCTCATATGAAAATCTTCTATCATATTCGTTAAGGTGTTTTCTAATTTATCACTCTGTCCAATAAAAAAAATCCTTCCGTTAGACAATTTAAACCGTTCCATCAATTCCGCGCATCCGCTGCCTGAATAATGAATGTAGTAGGAAATTGATTTCTCATCACCGTGAAACATATATTGCTGTGGTTCTCCCGGACGATAGAGTATGACGCTTCCGGCGGGTGCTTTTAGCACCTGATTGTCTTCAGTGACATAGCAGCATCCTTCGGAAATATATAAAATGTGGTAATCCACCCGCCCTTTGGGACGGGTGCAACTGGTGTCGTGCCCAATCAAATATTGGCAGGCACAGCTATTGACATGTAAGTATTCGTTAGATGTAGCTTCACTTGAGTATATTGCCATAATAAACGATTCCTTTTATATGAATGTGGTTTTGTATTTCAGTGCTTGTGTTTTTATTTTATAATGAGAAAAAAATGTTGTCAATAGCAGAAAAATGCTAAAAAACAGCAGACTAGTGCATATCAAAAGGAGAATAAAAGGGGTATAATGCCTATATAAAATTGAGGAGGTATGTTCTATGGACATCAATAGAATCAAAAAAGAAGACCTTGGTAAAGGAAGCAATATCAAATTAGAGGTATGTGACACTGAAGTGGATATGTACTGGAAGGTGGCTATCGAAGTTCTGGAGACCATCGAAGAGAACAACAAAAAGGGTGAGCCTACTTTGATGGTAGTGCCTTACGGACCTATCGGACCTTACAGCAGATTAGTATATTTAATTAACAAATATCGTGTCAGCCTGAAGAATTGTACTTTCATCAATATGGATGAATATTTGACAGATGACGGCGAGTATATCGACAAGGCAGATCCCCTGTCCTTCAGAGGTGGTATGGACAGAATCTTCTATAGCCAGATTGACGAGGAATTGAATGTTCTTCCTGAGAACAGATATTTCCCTGACCCTAAGAATCCCAATAAGCCCATGGAACTCATCGAGAAATTCGGTAAGCTTGATATGGTGTTCGGCGGTATCGGTATCAATGGCCACTATGCATTCAATGAGCCACCTGAGGATGGTGAGGAGTGCACCAATGAAGAATTCCTGAACCGTGCTACCAGAGTACTCCCTGTTTCCAGAGAGACCAGAACCATCAACTGCTTCATGAACTGTGCAGGTGATTTGAATGGTATTCCTAAACTGTGTATCACTGTTGGTATGAAGGAAATGTTTATGGCAAAGAAGGTAAGAATGTGTATGCCTCGTGACTGGAATGCAGGTGCACTGAGAAAGGTGCTTCATGGCGATGTAACCGCAAAGGTTCCCTGCTCCTTGTTCCAGATGCATGGTGACGCAAAATTGTACGCAGCAGATGTAGCTTTGCAGTCTCCCATTCCTGAAATCAGAATCTATAATAAATAATTTTTAACATGAGCTATTTACTTATAAAAGACGGTAAAGTCATCGCCGATGGCACAATCAGAAGAGGAGACATTCTGGTAGACGACGATACAATATTGGAGGTTGGCTTTAGCGGAGATATCCCTGCAGGCTGTGAAGTGTTGGATGCACAGGGGAAGTATGTGTCCCCCGGATTTATAGACATTCACGTGCACGGTGGCGGTGGATATGACATCATGGATTGCACAGAGGAGGCATTCTGTGAGGTGGCAAATATCCATTTGAAGAACGGAACCACCACCATTGTACCCACGGCGGTGTCCGCTCCTATGGAAGACATATTTGAAATGATTGAGGTCTGTAAAAAGGCCATCGATAAATGCCCCAGCATTTATGGATTGCATTTGGAAGGCCCCTACATATCCGTGAACCAAAAGGGAGCCCACAATGAGAAATTGCTCCATGCTCCCACCGCAGAAGAGACAAAACGTCTTTTGGAAGTGGGTGAGGGTATCATCTGCCGTATGACGGCGGCGTGTGAACTGGACAATATGCAGGAGTTTGCACAGACCTTAAAGGATCATGGCATTGGCTTGGCGTTGGGACACAGCGATGCCACTGCAGCACAGGCATTGGAAGGATTCCGTTGGGGATTTTCCCATATTACCCATTTGTATAGTGCCACACCCAGTGTGCGGAAGATCAATCAGGTGGTAACTGCCGGTGTGATCGAGGCGGCATATCTGGACGATGCTGTGACGGTGGAATTGATTGCCGATGGCAACCACGCTACAGAGCACGGGCTGAAATTGGCTATGAAGATTAAGGGAACGGACAATGTGGTGTTAGTGACAGATGCCATCCGTCCTGCCGGTTTGGATGTGACCGAAAGTTATCTGGGTGCAAAATTGCCGGAGAACAGAGTGATTGTGGAGGATGGCGTGGCTAAATTGCCTGATCGCTCCGTTTTTGCAGGAAGCATTGCTACCATGGCGCGGGTACTGAAGAAATCCATGACCCACTATCATTTGGAGCTTGTGGATGCCATCAAGATGATGACAGAAACTCCTGCAAAAGTATTGGGTGCTAAGGATCTCGGTAAAATCCAAAAAGGCTTCAAGGCAGACTTCGTGCTGTTCGACGAAGACTGGAATATTTCAAATGTAATCAAAAATGGCAAAGTAGTTGTAAATGCCTAATAAACAAGAGCAAGGAGACAAAATGCAGATGAATGAATTTTTATTTTCCATGATTCTCACCGAGTTGGAAGACGCGGTAGGAAAAGAAAACTGTTCTGTAAAACAGATCGACAAGGTAACCCACAGCGTAGACTACTACTGGTTGTCCCGTATGTGGGCTGACAGAGGACGCAGAATGCCCGAGGCAGACTTCGTGGTTGCACCTAAGGATGCACAGGAGACTTCCAAGGTATTAAAGATTGCGAACTACTATAAAATTCCCGTGACTACATGGGGCGCAGGCGGCGGTACCCAGGGTGGTGCAATTCCTGTTTGTGGCGGTATTGTACTGGATACCAAGAGAATGAACCAGATTTATGAAGTAAATACCGAGGGTATGTACATTGAATGTGGTACCGGTGCTATTTACAAACATATCGAATGGGCTGCAAATGAAGTGGGTAAGGCTACCATGCATTATCCTTCTTCCCTGACCTGTTCCACCGTAGGTGGTTTCCTGGCACACCGTGGTATCGGTGTGGTTTCCACCAAGTATGGTAAGATTGACGATATGGTACTCCAGATGGAAGTGGTACTTCCCAATGGGGATATTATCTATACTTCTCCCGCTCCCAAGCATGCGGCAGGTCCTGATTTGAACCAGATTTTCATCGGTTCCGAAGGTACCCTTGGGGTTATCACCAAGGCACAGATTCGTATCTTTGACCAGCCGGAAGAGAGAAGATTCCGTGGTTTCCTGTTCCAGGATATGACCGGTGCGTTCAAGGCTTCCAGAGAACTTTTGCAGAAGTTTAAGCCTTCTGTAATGCGTCTGTATGACCCTGCGGAGACCGCATCTTTGATTAAGAAAATTGTAGGTGTGGAGAAGCCCGGTGCGTTTATGAACATCGCCATCGAGGGTTGCAAGGAGATGGTAGATGTCGAA
>JAEIGA010001699.1_pt1 | contig 34793 bp, 47 predicted proteins | sample 9270691 | NCBI WGS metagenome assembly JAEIGA01 (sample SAMN17057246, study PRJNA624740) | gut metagenome | biome: biome; isolation source: fecal sample | host: Bos grunniens | place: China: Xizang | collected 2019
GCCCTCTCGCACAAGTGGGGCAACGAAGTTACCAACGCTTATTTACGAGAGGACCTTCTTGAGAAACGCCGTGAACTCATGCAGCAATGGGCTGATGAGTTACTAGGCTAAGTTACTTGTGCATTTCGTGACACATGTGGATTACCCACATAAGGTCCTTCAATTGCTTCGTCTCCGTCATGGTTAAATGACGATGCTCTTCCTCGATCTCATCGAGCATGTAGTCAATGTGTTTGGCTGCATGCTCGTGAGCGCGATCCACTTGCATTCGTGTATACGCTTGCATGTCCATCATTTCTTTCTCCTTAAACCGCATACTTTCGCGCGATGTCGCGTATGCGATTCAGATCTTCTTTGTCAGCTCGATAGCCAGCTACAACCAAAGGGCTTTTCGACATTGCTTTTTCAGCTTCCTCCAATGCGAGATCGACATTGAGCATCCCTTGCTCGTCGACTAAGCCTAGCGCCTTCGCCATTGGCAGATATTGCTCTACCATGCTCGGCGTTTGACGAGATACCAACCCGCCAACAAAGCCTGTTGCAAATGCCTTCACGCCCCCTGCCTGCATAGCAGAGGGCATGATGACGCTATCGAAGTATTCCGCCACAATCGACGGAATGTTCCCGGTCGCAATCTTCATGCCCATCTCCTATCAGCTCACATCAACCGTACCAACGATCGGCTGCGTTGCCGGAGCCGTATCCGTCGGTGCAGTCCAAGTGTTATAACGAGGCATGACTTCCGGGCAGATCGCCGTGCGCGGAATAACCGTAGTCGTAATCGAACCAAGCGTTTGAGACATTTGATAAACGGATTGATTCAATTGATTGATGCGGCCATTCGTTTCGCAGCAGCATTGGTCGATGCGACGGTTAAGCTGTTCACGAACAATTTGTTCACGAAGCAGAGCCTTTTCGTTTTCGCACTTCACTTGCGTTTCAAGAACGGCGATACGTTCGCGGTTACGGCAAGCCTCGTCAGAAAGCGGAGTAATCCACTTTTCTAACAAGTCCTTGTACTCGCCACGCACGGCCGAGTAGACGTCAGCCGTGTTTTTATCGCTGTACTTTTCAGCCTTGAGCATGGCCACTTCGGACTGCAATGCAGACACTTGGCCACCGTTGTTGTTACCAAACAGCCCGCCAAGCAAGCCGTTGCCATTGTTAGAAGAATTGAGGACGCCGAGAGCTGTACCAGCGATACCTAAACCGAGGCCACTACCAGCCACACCCTTAGATGCAAATTCACCCATGATTTTCCTCCTGGAAAATTAGGTGCTCAAAGGCTCTCTGATTTTGGCGCGCTAGATTGGCGCTAAAGACTGGGACTCACTGGTCCTGATTGATAGAGTTAAATTAACTCAAGATTGATTGCGTTCATTGTAGCGCAGCGGCGGCACTTAATAGTAATGCTACCGTGCGCATTAGCATCGTCGTTTAAATCGAAAAGACGTGCATTGCAATTAAGGCAACGTGCTTGCTTCTTCATGATTGTCCTCCTTATTGTCGGACGGTTGCTTTAAGATATTGTCGAGCTTCGTTGAGTAATCGTTCACCCTCGACTCCCAACTCTGCAAGGTCGTTTCGCTGATTAATGCAGGCGTCCAAGTCGGCTCGGCTTTGACGGAAATTTTGGAGCTCGTGCATCCGACGGTCGCGCTCAACCCGAAGGCCGTCAAGATCAGCAACAAGACTTTCAATCCTTTTTTCATAATCCTTTTGTACCTTCTTTTGTGCTTCGATGATTGCTTGCGCATGTTCGTGCTTTAAACTTTCCATCGCAAGCTCGCCTTTGGATTCGGCGTGCTTATATCCAATTAGATAGATGGCGCCAATGATCGCCACGATCACACCATATTTAATATAGTTAGCCATCCCATCCCTCAATCATTTCTTTTTCCGTTCATCCCAGCGAGCACGCCAGCCACGAACATCAACGTGCGCAAATCGATCATAGAACCCGACTCCACCGTTCGGGTTAAGTCGATCGCAAATCTCATGCAACTCAGCAACCTTCTTGTATCGGAACGGATACGGTTGCAAATCGGCCGCCTTACCCTGTACGTGATAAGAGGACTTTGCACCACCGACAGCCTCGTTATGCGCAGGGGACCGATAACCGGACGTCACGATAATTGCGCACCCAAGCTCTTCACGGATTTTATTGCAAAGCTCAATCAACGTATGATCGACGATGCAAGGCCATGGGCTTTCGACCCCATCTTTCGATGCAAATTCTTTAGTGTCGAAATAGCCAATCTTCATTGCTTCTTATCCCCTTCAATTTCAATGCCCGTCTTCTTGCGAAATACAACACGCAAGACATCGAAGATACGACTACCGACATTGCCAGTGATTGCCGCGGCCATCGCGCAAACCGAGTCGGGTTGACCAAGATCCCAAACGAGCCAGTAAACACCGACGCCGGCGATAGCAGACATCACAAGGTCAAAAGCAAAAACAAAGAAGTTAAAGCTCTTTCCAAACATTCGGTTTTCATACCAACGCGTAAGCGCACCAAATACGGCAGCGAAGCTACCGAGCGCAAACGTCAATAAATCAGGGCATTTATGAGGCATTCTCGACACTCTTTCCAAAACTTTTACAGGCTGATTTTGAGCGTGAGTAATGGAGTCAAGCGCACGGTTTAAAGCGCTAAATAGAACTGCTTACAAGAGATACAAATATTTTTATTTGCCCCTCTTTCCTTTTATAAGAATTAGGAGCAGAATCCGCTCTTAAGGGGAAACCATTCGGGAATACCCTAGTTCCCAAGAGGGAGCGATCATGACAAGCAAGCTAAAGCCTGACGATTTTTATCCGGTTGCGCTGCGTAAGATATTCGACGGGAATCAAGCCGGACCGTTGGAACTTACCGAAGAAGAGGTGAAAGAAGCACGGGCGTGGAAGCGCCAATTGGATCTCGACATTGCGGAGATCAACGAACAACTCAACCTTGGCCTATAAGTCAGGAGGCCAATCATGAAAGAAGCAACATTCTGTATTTGCAAACGCTGCTATAGCTCTGAGCGTGAAGCTATGCGAGCTTTAAAGAAACTCGACCGACGCATCAACAAAAAGATCGAGCGACTCCATAAGAAAGAGATAGTTAAATACGAAGACGAATATCTCGGTTAATCCATAAGCGAAAAGGCCACCGCAATGGTGGCCTTAATTCATTCACGCATCGAAGGCGGCATCTGTCGCTTTAGCACTTCAGACTCATAGCTCTCTTTGCAATGGTCTTTGTCAAAGAATAACAACGTATCGACTAGCTTGTATGCCCAAGAGCGGTTTCGCTCCAAGTGCATTCGCCAAGCGTGAGCGCTCATCGTTTCATCGGCCCAAGCCTTTTGATTTCCGCAAAGACCAATCAGCACGTTCGCCAATTGGTCAATGCAGATTGCCAACTGCTTCAGGTTATGCCACAGAGTTTTCATACGGCTTCGTCCAAACAGCAGACTGAGCGATACGAGCTAAACGACAGGCTTGCATCAATTGTGCCTTGGTCACTTGGACCACGCTATTGTCATGAAGCACCCAGATGTTGGTCTCGTCATCGGTCATAGAGGAAGCGGCAACAGACATGCGAGCTTGGCTCGTTTCGTCTGCATTAAAGACCATCCCTTCGACTTCGACCGTCAAGCGTTCTACCGCCTTAGCTCGCTCACGCTTTGCAATAGCAAGAGCTTGCGCTTGCTTTTCCTCTTCGGTCGGTTCAGGCGCTACGTATGGAGGATTGATAATCAGATAGCGCTTGCCGTATTCATCATGCCCATCTTCCATGCACCAACCGTTAGCCTCACAAGCGAGGGCTATTTCAAATTGAGCTTTCTCAAAGGCTTCACGACCTTCTTCCGTAAGGTCTTCGTATAACTTAAAACCGACTTCCATTAGTCACCACCTTCATCATAGTCTGGAACGTATTCATAACCACCGTATGCAGATACCGCATTCCAATTAGTACCATCGTAAACAAAGACATAAACCAAGCCAGTCGGTTTTATATCAAAGTGACACTCATCAGTACCTCTATAACCGACACTAAGAGAGACATTAAATCCCTTAACAGGTTTTTGACCCGTCGAATTGACGTTTAAGTGCGTCATTTTGGTAGGAGCGTTTGTCATCTTAACCGCGACAATCGAACCAACTTTCAAAGCAAAGCTAATGCTATTGGCAATCGTTGCCACTTTAACGGCGGTATTGCTTGCGGTGCTGCACGTTGCATACGGGATTTGATAAGCACTCGTACCGCCTGCCGTAATCGTAACCGCACCCGTCATGCTGTTAACCGAAGTCACAGGAGCCGTTTGTAAAGGCGTGTAGCCAAGCGCAGATGTAATCTTGTCCTTAGTCAGGGCAATGTCCACGCTGACGTTGCCGTTCACCGGGGAAGTGCCGTTGACGGTCTTCACATACGTGTTAGCAATGACCGCACCGTTGCCGTCTTGCGTAGCTTTCGTAGCACTATCAGCAGTCGTCGCACTTGCTGCCTTTCCCGTCTTTTCCAAGTAAGTAGACGAAGCATCGGTCTTTGAAAGGTAGGTAGACTGAGCGGCCGTATTCTTCAAATACGTGTTGCTGATATTGTTGCCGTTAGCATCGTTCGTGGCCTTATTGGCACTCGTCGCAGAATCAGCAACCGTTGCAGAGGCAGCCTTCTCGTCTTTGCCCAAGTAGGTGTTCGATGCCTCGGTCTTCTCAAGGTACGTTGCTTCGGCATCGCTCTTCGTCAAGAACGTCGGAAGGCTACCGTTGATCGCCTTGATCTTTAGAGCCACTTCCTCAACAAAGTTTTGAGTCTGTTGAAAGAAATCTTTGGGATTAGTAATCATTCTTCATCCTTTGTTTAGAAAGTCTCAACCGTCAGATTCGTGACCGTTGCAGCGTAATTTCGGAAGGTCGTTTCGGTCGTAGAGCCAGCGGGGACGATGACGGTCATTGATTGGCAACCATTGCAGAAACTATTTACATACTTTACTTTTTCACTATAGATTCGGATTCTTCCCGATAAGTTTGAACAACCACTGAACGCATAAACAAACCCATCAGCGGAAGTCTGGCTCTCAAACAGGTTTTCTGGAACAGAGGTTAGGCTAGTACAAGATTTGAACACCTGATAAAAGTTAGTAATTTTTTTATTGTTAGCGAACAATTTTTCGGGAATAGAATCTAGCTTACTACAACCTGAAAACAAGGAGTTAACGCTGTCAACCTCAACATTGTTAGCTAACAAGTTTTCAGGGACGGAAGTTAAACTTTTACACAAAGAGAATGCAAGATCAATATTAGTAATACTTGTGTTGTTAATAAACAGGTCTTCGGGAACAGAAGTTAGATAGCTACCCAAAAATACGCGTTCAAGTACAGTCACCGCACTTCCGCTTGAGGAAGTCATTAGCGGAAGCGGTGAAATTTCGCCAATGTGATTATCTCCTTTAAATGTTGGGAACGAAAAACCATCGTCACAAGTAATCTTAACCTTATCGCCAGCGACAAAAGACAACGACCGATAATTCTGGTCTGTTGTCTCACCGTTGATTTTTACGGTAAACGCACTGTCGGGGTGGTAAGTGCTACTAATATCCTTAAAGAAGTCAATCCCGCTACCGTCATTACTAGCCACAAAACTCAGTGTATTACGACTACCATCAACTTTCTTCGCAAACGACATCAGCAATGCTTTGTTGAACATAAAGCACCTCCTCAGAACAAAATGTCGATGCTATTCAAAGCCTGTTCGTCTTGTGCTTGTTCGATTGCCGTTCGACTCGCCCACTTCTTTGCATAAGCTAAAGAACCATTCTCAGAAATCTCAACTTGGAGCTTCTTAAGGTCTGCCAACGACAACGTGACCAATTCATCATCAAAGCTCATAAAGCCAATCGTTGGATTAGCTTCGCCGTGGTCTTGACGATATTGAAGTTGAGCAACCAAACCCGACACATTGTCAAAGGCCGTCACGTTAGCGTTCACACGGAAGCCTAAAGACGATTCAATAAACGTATCTTTAGATTGGCGATATTCGTTAAATCGTTCTTCAAGCTTGGCAATCTTTTGAGACTTCAAGACATCAAGCGAAGGTGCGACAGGAACGACCTCGACAACCTCCACTCCATACTTAGACCAATCATCAGCAGGGCCAAAAACCTTGCGGGTATTTTCAAAGATAGCTTGGCGAAGTGCCTTTTCCGTTCGATATTCCTTGCCGTTGTAAATGTATTTATTCGCCATGTGATTAACCCCCGATGAGATTGGCCTTGCCGAACGTGTTGTTCCAGTACAAAACGAGAATGCAGTTTGCTTCAACGGTCGGCACTTCACCGCCAACCCATGCCCAATTAGAGCCAAGCGTAATCGTTGCCGATGCATCAACAATCGAAACGACCTTAGACCAAGATTCGTTAGCACCACCGTTTTCAACGCTAATCTCAACAGCGCCCGTCACTTGGATATCGTCAGAAGAATCGCCCGTAATAGTGATTGCGCTAGACGTAACGCTCGGTACCGAAAAGCCTGCAAGCGTTCCACGATCCCCGGTCTTATCAATCTTTACTTCAGACTCAGCTTCAAGACCGTCCTCGATATGATTCATGTTCGCAGCCGTCAGCACTTGTCCGGCAACGAAGATTTGTTTGCTATATGCCATTTAAACTCCTATGCCAAGACCATGGCGTTTAGTTTTGCGAAATTCAGTTGAGCGGTCGCAGAAGGATCGCCATCGCCACCGGGTTCACCACCATTCAAGATGTACAAGAAATACGTGCGGGGATCGGGAATCATCAAACCCGTGATGCCGCCACCGCCACCGATCTGTCCTTTGTTCACCCAAACGCCTTGAGACGGAGACCACAAATAAAGATCCTCGCCGACAAAATAGGCATCGCCTACGGTGCCCGTGGCAGGCAATTGACTTTCGCTATCAAACGTGTCACGGATTTCCAAACCGCTACCTACCTCGCCTTGCTTACCCGCAATGGAGGTAACGAACGCACCAAGCGTAAACGTGTTGTCGGTTACAGAGACAATTTGGAATACGGCACCGTCCGCATTGACGACATGGTCCCCAACTTTTGCTAGAGCATTGGGGATTAACAAGTCAAGAGGAATCTCTTGATACTCTTGTGCGGAGTAGCTAAAACGGAAGCCGAAGCCTGCGCTTTGGGCGACTTCGGCAGCATCCAGCGCCGCTTGCAAGGCCACTTGTTCAGACTGCAACGCCTGATACTGTGCGCTCATGGCTTGCTCGGCAGACTGCAACGCACTCTGAGAAGCGGTCGCGGCGGTAGTAGCGTCAGCGCTAACACGATCAGCGATAGCACTTGCCGTAGCAATCAGATCACCGACCTCACCCTTAACCTTATCGCCCTCGGCTTCAACGACCGCTACTGCTTCGTCTCGTGCGCCTTCAATCGCACCGATAGCGCCGTCCACCTTGGCCGCTTGTTCGTCAACGTGGTCACGAATTTCGTCGATTTCGTCATAACGGCTAACGACATCAACATGTACTTGTTTAGCTAATTCTGCATACTCGTTAGCAGTCGCAGCCGTCTCAAGGATGGCGTTTAACAACTGTTCGGGAGTTTGCGTGGACGTAGCAGGAACAATCAACGTACGATCGACCTGTTCCTTCAACTGCTGAATGAGAATAACCGTGCGGTCCATTGCAGAGTTAACAATTTCCGGCGGGAAGCGCGAGAAATTCGTTAACTGCATCTCTTGGGTATAGGCGAGATCTGAGAGAATAGATAATGCGTGATTGGATGCGAGAGCGTTAGTCAGCACAACCGTGCCGCCCGGCGTAGCGTTTTGGTCAGCGTTAACCGTAACGGAATAATCGACGTCTTTTTCAAGCGTCTCTTCGACCGTAGAATCCTTAACGCTGGTGACGACCTTCACGTCATTGGCAGAGAACACATAGAACGAGAACGGGAAAGACTTAGTTTTTCCGTCCCCTTCATACGGACCAGCGCGTCGTTTGACATCATCTTGCATAAAAATAGCCCTCAAATCAATGAGAGCTATTTTCAGTCACGGGTTGTGTCTTATGCGCACAGTTTAGCGATCAGGCTCATCCGCCATTCGCGGAGCGCGGACATTAGAAATATCCGTCGGACTCCACCAATAGCCTTGACCGTGAAGCTTTCGTGCACGCTTCGTCATCTTACGAGTGTAGCCTGGCGATAAAGCATCGTTAACCTTATTCATCACGGCTCGATCAAGTGCTGCGGACGTGTACCACATGTTCACAAACGGAGTGTGACCACGCACAAGCTTGACCGCTTTAGCGCCAACCTTAATCTCGTTGCCATAAAGCGCCTTGTTAAGAAAAGACGTCACTAAGTCGGTTGCTTCAAGCGCCGTCGTAGCAACGGGGCCAGCCATTTGAATCGCGCCCCAAGAACCCATCGAAGGATCTTCACTAAACTGGTTAGCCAAGAAGTCGCCGGCAAAACCAAGGCCACCACCCTTCGCCATAGCTTCAAGCCAAAAGTTTGTAGTCTCCATATCTCGTGCATCCTTGCCGTTAAGCAAGTTAGAAATTTGCAGAGATACGGCACCAAGCATCGTCGTACCTAAAATGGTCCACGCCGCGTAGCCTAAGACGTCAGCCTTCGTTCCGTATCGTTGAAGCCAACGAGCGCGATCCATTTGTTTCTCCATGAACGCAATCGGGAACGACTTAAATAGGAAGAAAGAACGAGCAAGCTCACCGCCAAGCGTCCCCTTCGCCAAGCCTCGGTTGGTTTCTGCGCGAGTAATAACCGTCGGACCAAGCGAAGCCATTTCGTTTTCTTTTACGATATAACCAAGAAGCTTCGACGCAACTTGCGGGTTAATGTCTTGCAATGCACGAACATTGAAAAACTCGACACCCTTGAAAGACTCAGAGCCAGCCTTTCGAATCTCTAACCAATCATTCGCATCGATACCGCCGTCTACTAATCGTGCTCGATCACCAGCGTCTAAACTATTCCAATCTAACTTAGACATTTTGGCGAAGGCTGCCATCAAGTTAAGCGAGAACGCGCGACGAACACCGTCCGTCCAAGCAGTCAACAAAGAGGCTCGCATCGTCGCATCGGCAACCTTAGCCGTCCAATTATTGCCAAGGTTATCGCCGGACCAACGGTTAAAATCGCCTGTTAACGTGTCAGAAATGATGCCGAGACGTGTAGCGTAATCTCGCCATTCCCCGCCAAATGCCTTCGGTAACATCGCAATACGATCGGACCAGGCGATGTTATGGAATCCGGAAGCGATGAGATAAGTCGGAATATCAGAGAGCGATGTAATAAACGCCTTACCCAACTTACCCGCCACTTCAAGGTTACGCCACCCCTGCATGAAGTCTGCGCCGTAACGAGACAGGCGAGACGGCGAACCAACACGATTAGCCGTGCCGGTTACGTTAGCCCAGACATCATCAATATTTGCACGAAGCAAACCAACTCGATCACTATATTTAAAGTCCTTAGCCAACGTAGAACCACTGAGACGAGCGTTATTAGCTTCCGTTTCAGCTACCGACTTCATGAATTGATAGGTCGACTCAGGATCCGGACCAAAGCGCTCCAACATCCCGACGTCGTGAGACATGCGGCGGATATGGCTCATCAACACTTCAGTCAAACTTCCTCGGCCGTAAGCAGAGTGATAAGCAAACCACGCATCGGCATTCTTGAAATGCAAGACACGATGTTGATTCTCAAAACGACCACCGCCACGACGAGCCTTAATTTGACCTTGAATATCAAAAGCGCTTTCCGGATTGCCGTCGGTTACGATGTTATTGAAAGCGCGACGCAACAAAGCATCAAGCTCCAAGTCTCGCATCGGCGAACCGTCCTCATTCATGAATTGAGAACGATCTAACAAGGGCTTAATGTCCGCGATCCACTTATCAGCGCCCGCCTTTGAAAGCTTGTACCAATCGTGGTTTTGCGGAATATAGCGCTTCAACTTACCGCTAACCAAGCCCGCATTGCGAGCACGATCCAACAAAGCGTCATTGACCTTAGCAAAGGCTGCGTAAGCCTTATCGCTAACGGCCGTAGACTTCTCGCCAAAGGCGGAGCGGACAAAGTTATAAGCGCTTTCAGGATCTTCCAAAAGGCCAAACAACTTGGAGTCAATGCCATTAAACAAATCAGCCAAGTCGTTAATGTAGCTATTCATCACGCCTCGGTTGTAGTTATCAGCATTGACGAGAATCTTGCCAATAGCCTTGAAAGCGACAACGCCATCTTCATCTTGCAATCGCTTTAATTCCTTGTAGTTTTTAGCTTGAGCCAGCACTTGCAAGTTACGATTACGGACTTTGACCTTAGCTTCCTCTTGAATCTGAGAAGCGATAAGCTCCGCTGCCTTTTGAATCTGCTGGCTTTGCGTCCAAGAGCCGAAGCCCGGCTCCGTGTTTCGCAAAGTTCGCATTGCATATTTCAGAGAATCAACAACCTTTCGGCCTTCTTCGTCGGTTAACTTTCGGCCCAAAACCTTGCCGACTTTAATCTGACATTCAACGCGCATTATTCAATACCTCGATTAAGATCCACACAAGCGAACACTTCACCCATCGAAGCCGCTTCGGTATCAGCCTTAGCCAAATCCGCCTCATTGAGAACGGTAATGTCTGCGATAGACATCTTGACCACTTGACCGTTTTCATCTTCGATATCAAAAAGCATTTCCGGCATTTCTTCCGAAAGCTCTTGAACACGTACCGCATCGGCATCTTGCGTCAACATTTGGCGAGAGCGCTCAACAGGATCGACCGCTTGAGTATCTTGCACTTGCTCACCCTCAAGGGCACGCGTTTGCATTTCCTCTACAGCCTCAATCATTTCTTGCGCTGCCTTGATACCTTGGCGCATTTCTTCAGCGTCAATATCCATCAACAAAGGCTTGCCCTCCGCTAAGCGTGCTTCGTTTTCTGCTTGACGAACACGAGAAAGAATCTCAGGAAGGTCGAGAACCTCATCACCAAACATGCTGCCAGCAGAATCCTGAGAAGCCTTGATAGCTTCGAAGATAGGATCAAGCTCACGCATCACGCCAGCCATACTGTTTCGGTTGCGATCGAGAATATCGATAAAGGCGCTTGCGCTATCGTCACCAAAAATCGAACCGCTTTGAATTACAGAATCTTGACCGGCAAGCATCGACTCACGAACTTGCTTGAAACCTTCAAGCAATTGACGAGAGAAGTCGTAAGCATTGCCAAGAGAATTGCGAATCTCGACAAAGCGAGGAGCCGCTGCGACCAAAGCATTCATCAATCGCTTGGCGCCCGGCTTCGTTTCCATCGCGAACAATTGCGTGAACGGCATGTCGCCATAGGCCGCTTGGACTACGGCATTTTGAACACGAGTTACAGCTTCAGGCGTAACCGTACCGTAAGGCGTCAAGAGTCGACCCAAGGCGTTAGGATCCTGAATGTCGGCAACAAACTGTTGAACCGTTTCTTGCGTCGGGAGGCCGTCTTCGTCAAATTGATACTTATCGACATTGCGAGCAATCAACTTGGCGTCATCCACTGCCTGCTCGACAGGAGAACGAGCCAACGTGCTTTGCTTGTTGGATTCTTCGATAAGCTTGGACGTCACTTCATCCTTGCCAATAAAGCGAACCAACAACGGCTTTTTCATTGCCTTGATAACTTCTGCGTCAACGCCGTGACGAGTATCAGCAATCATGTCAGCCTTGTATTGCTCTGCCGTGCCACGGTTGTAGCCTTCACGAATACCGGTTGCACGACCGTTACCGGCTACTGCATTGACCACCGAAGGATTGCCGTAATCCGGATTAGCATTGCCCAAGTAGTCGTTAGACGTGAGTACGCTATCTGCTTCAACAACCGCATATTGCACCGGGATGCGGCGACCGCTCGGGCCAACCACGATGTCGCCAACACCCAAGTGAGCGTTATCAGGCATCGAACCAAACGACACGATCGGAGCGCCGTCTTGCAACGAACGAGAGATCGAAGCTAAGTAATAATCGGGCTTAGCGGCGATGCGGTTCATTTGAGCCACGGAAGCCACCGTATCTCGGTCACGGTTTTGGAGCACGACTGCTTGACTATCGTCACCACCCATCAAGAACTCACGAGCAAAATTGCCACGCGTTTCTTTCATCATGGCCTCGTCAATCTCGGCGTCACCGACAACATCGGCAACATCAACCGCTTGACCATTCGCCATTTGTTGGGCGGCAATGTCACTAGCACGCAATGCGTCTTGAAGATCGCGAGCATCCTTAGCCGTTAACTTGTTTCGATCCTTCTTTAAAAGCTTTTGAATACGAGCAGTAGCAGCCGAAGATTGAAGCACGACACGACCAGCGGCAACTTGTTCCGTCGTCGGTTTCTTCGCTGCCATCTTTCGATTAGCCTTTTGCTCAGAGAAGAGTCGGTCCATAACGGCCTTCACTTCATCGGACATTTCCGGAAGCTTCGTACCAAACTCAGACTCAAAGCGACCTTCGACAGCCTTTTGCGTACCACCAAAGGATTCATAGACATCGACGATCCATTGAGCAACACGGGCCAACACATCCTTTAAGCTAGGATTAGGAGCTTCACCCTTAGTGAGATAAACCTCAAGCCAAGAAGCAAACTGCTCGTGATACTTGCGTTGACCTTCGACACCAAGCGCATTCCAGTCGTCAACGGAGTTAACACCAAACTCACGGAGCAACGTGGTAATATCGGCATCAAGCAATGCAGAACCACGACCCGACAAACCCATCATCGTATCAAGATACCAGTGGCCCATTTCGTGCGAGAACGTAGAGAGATTAGCGTTCGGCGTGAGCTTGATTTCGCGCGACGCCGGATTGTATGAACCGCGTTTACCACGCTCTTGGTAATACTCGATCGTTTTTACAGCCTTGTCATCAAAAACAACTGCACAGGGGCCGTCTCGAAGGCCATCGTAAGCGATACCTTTAACGCCCTCTTCATTGAGAGCCAGCGATGCAGCCTTGGGTGAACCAAATTTTTTCACTAGATTTCGGTACATAACCAACCCAGTGACTTCGAACAGCTCACTGTAACTAGACTTTAGATCATTAACTTCATCGGTGAGCTTCTCGCCAATGAGTCGCTCTAGCTCAGCCCAACTATCAATAACCTCATCGGCAACATCGTCGGGCACGTGCTCATCAAGCATAGGGGCCTCAACGACCTTTCTAGCCAACTCTGCCGCTCTTTCTCCACCAACCTGCTCAGCCTCTGACATCAACTGCTTAAGTGATTTTTTACCAATAAGCTCGACATAAGCATCCTGAACCACCTTCGGCTGTTCCTTGAATGCCTTTTGCTCATCAAGCATCACATCTTCATCAGGAATCTCGACCTTGAAAAGGCGACCGCCTCCCGTAACCTCTGGAGCAATTTCCCGCTCATACCAATCCAGAGCGTCATTGAACGTGTCAATCCCGTTGTTCTGCATTTTTTTACGAACGGTCTCGACAGAACCCCAAATGTTGACATAGGTGATAACAGTGGACTTGTTTGCGTACTCAGTCTGTGCATCACGAACCAACTTGCGTTTATCCGCGGCGCTTACGCCTTCCATGTTGGAGATTTCGTCTCGACGCTTCTCAAACTTCTGCAAATACTCCTTCGCCAAATCCTCCAATGGGCGACCTTTGTATGTCGTCTTCTCTGTAGAGAGAGAGCGACGATACCCCTCGGCCACTTCACGACCACCGGCAAAGTACAAACCCCATCCATGGGCCTGAGCTCCCTCTCCGGTCCCGATATGCGCCAGCGAAAACTCATCAAACTTATGCGGCGAACCGTGCCAGACGATCTGATTAAATGCAGACCCATTCAATGCACCATCATCACGAACGATACTCGGAAGAACAGACTCGACACTCTCAAACGGAACGTCATAAACACGGCTTAGATTCTCAATGGCATTTGCGTGCAAGTCAGCCTGAGTATGAGCAACAACATCGTCGTCATACTTACCGCCGACGGCCTTCAATTGTTCATAGATAGATTGATTAACCGTCTTACGTTGCACATCATCAAAGCGCTGAATCGGCTCTGCCTGAGCACGACCACGGGGACGCCACATAGCACCGCCAAAGAACGCACCAAAAAAGCCTGACGTAACAACGGACGCCGTATTAATGCCGTATTGCTCGGCGAGCGCATCGTAGTTTTGGCGATCAAGAATCCAGCCAACAGTACCTAACTCCGCGCCAGTCAAGCCCATATTGGCCACGGCGCCAATAGTTGCGGAGGCCACTCGATTCATACCAAACGTAGCCGGGAGAAGCACGCCAACGCCACCAGCAACACCGGACACGGTACCGACCATGGCTGCCGTCTTCTTGTCTACGCCCTTGTCGCGCATTTCAAGATATTGGGAGCCACCGTAATCAGCACCGAAAGCAACGGCACCAGCAACAGGATTACCCGTTGCGACCGTGTAACCAATGGCTTTAGGCAAGGTTTCAGCCAAGCCATAGAGAACTTGACCAGCCATGCCAACCGTATCAGGCTCGATGCCAAAACGCTCGCGAGCCTCTTCGCGATGTTTCTTCGCATCGGACTCTAAACGAGAGCGAACCATTGCTTGGTGCTTTTCAGCGTCCTCGATAACGTAACCGCTTTCTTGTTCGATACGTTGAGGATCTATATTAGAAAGGCCCGTATTGGCTGCCACCTCTTCAAGAAGCGACATTGACTTGAGAGCGCCAGAAGGGAGGCCCTTCCAGGCTTCCCCCATGCCTTCAAAAAAGCCAGCTTCGGGATTTTCAATCTCGATACCTTGCCCCTGTTCGTGGCGCTCGTCGAGCATTTTGATTTCTTCTTGAGACGCGTAAACCTTGTCTCGATCGTTTTGGAATGCGCTTTGCAGAATCATCACTTGACCTCAATGAAAATCTTTTTGCCCTTCTTGTCCAAAAGCGGTTGATCTAAATAGGTAAGGCTGTAAGCCATGCCACCCCCATCCAAGACGTGCTCGGTTTGGAGCTTGGCCGCGGCAAACAAAGCCGGGATGTCCTTCAGCTCTTTCTTGCCAAAAGCACCAACATAAATCGGGTCTTTAAAAGACTTAGCGATGTTTTCGACCTTAGCTTCAAAGTCGTCATCATCCATCCCACGGGGAAGCACAACCTTCTTTTTGTTGCGAACATAAATCTCACCAACGGACTGCTCAACGGCGCCATCAACATCACGATCGCCAGCCAAAGCATTGAATGCGTAAACAGCCGTAGCCAACTCAACCGTCGCTTCATAGACTTGCTTGTTCGGAAATACACCCTCAACCGTGTCTCGCGGATCCGTGTCGTACTCAGTGCCGATTGCGTTGCGAATCGCTGCTTGCGTACCAAACTCTGCTTCACTATCCATGGCAATCTGCTTCGTTGCGATAGCTTCGCGACCAAGAAGGTACTTAGTACCCAAAGCGATACCATCCTTGCCGACAGTACCCATACCAGCCATAGCGATTGCGTAATTGACCTTGCCGCTTTTCATTTGGTCCACGATAAGAGGAACGCCGTTAACGCCCACAGCCTCATAGAGCGTACCCAAGAAGGCGGACTGCTCTTGAGCATTCATCGCATCCAAACGAGTCGTAATCGCCTGAGCTTCAGATTTAGAGAATAGAACCGGAGCGACGCCATAGTCCTTAGACATATCGTCGGCACCGCTTTGACGGACGCGCAATTGTTGAATCAAGACTTGCTTGTTGTCGAAGTTAAGCGGAGCAACACCGCCGATGCCGTTTTGCAACATATACCCGACAGGATCAGCCTTTCGTAGTTTGAAAATTTGATCCGCAGCCTTCTGCAAGACATCATGACGTTTTTGCTTGAGAGCAAAATTATCTTCGCCAGCCTTTGCTTTGTTGTCTTCTAACAATCCAACGATCGCAGTATTGGACATGCCCTTCATGTCGTGAACAGACTTGTTCGTTTCGTAGCTCAAGCTGTACTGTTCATAAAGCTTGACGCCTTCCTTCCAGCCCCATGCGGAAACAAACTGGTCTTGAGTAAACTTGTCTGCCTGCCCCAATGCGCCGACTTGAGACAAATTATCTTCCACCGCAAGCTTCAACTCTTGCTGTGCCTCTTTTTTCTGAGTAGCAAACAAAGTTTTGGCACGCGTGGTAATTTGATAACGCTGATCTTCCGGCAAGGAGTCAATAAAGGGATCGCCAGTAAGTGCAAGCGGATTAGACGTCCAATCTGCCTTTTGCTTAACAGTTACACGCAACACAGCATTAGGCTCGACCTTGGCAAAATACTTTTCAAGAAACTCCGCCTCACTGTCGCTATCGACCTGAACAGTAAAAACATCCTTGCCATCCTCAACAGACCATGCGCCGCCCTTATCAGCGGCAGTGCTGTAGACAGACTGATTCGAAAAAGTCGGATGATTAGGCTTTTTGTACTTGTCACCCAAATGACCGCGAGCATCTTCCGACATGGAACCTTGCTGCATTTCTTTCCATGCACCACGAAGGTCATAGTCGTACACATCGCCTTCTCGTCCGCTCTCTTTAGCCCATTTCTGAAAAGCCTTCTCTTCTTCGTCAGTCAACTTGGTGTTGTGAGAGTCTGAAAAATCAGATTGCTGATATTGCTTTCCGTATTCATACGAGCCAGCCAAAGACAGAGCCAAAGAATCGCGAGCGGCAGAGAACAATTGATTTTCCAATTTCAAGGCAACATCAACATCTAACCCGCCCTTCTCAAGACGGAAAGCCGCCAAAGCTTCCACAGGATTGGTAGAAGCCATATACAAGTAAGACTTAGCCTTGGCAAGACTAGACATTTGCAACTTCATTGCCTTCGTTTGCTCTTCGCCCCAACCTTGCAACCCAGCAAGATAGTCGATGTTAAGCATAAGCGAGGCCATCGTTCGCTCTTGATATTCAGCATCACCGGCGTGAATTGCGAAATCATCAACGTAAAACTCGTTTTGTGCCTTCGCAGATCCAACCTGATATTGCTGTTGTTGCACAAAACGGTGTTGGTTAGCCTTCGTGACCGCACTCACAATGCGATCGTTAAGGCGAGACTCAATGGCTTGACGAGCTTGCGGAGACATGCCGCCGATGATTTTGTCGACGCTAGTGCGAAGACCTTCCATGCTCTTTTCGTAGGTATCGGAAGCATTCTTGCCTTGTTGCTTAAGGTAGCCATTCTCGCCCATTAAAGAGTCGTTAATGGCACCAATGACTTGACGCTCGGCGTCGTCACTCTCAGCCTTAATCATGCGAGCGCGTTCAACTTCCATCGTCTTCGTGAAGCTATTGGCGAACTCGTTTACAGGCGTCAAAGCCTTTTCCATGACCTTGGCGTAATCAAAATTAGATTCGGGCAAGCGAACAATGGCAGCGCCTACGCTACCGTTATCCTGAACTTGAGGAACGCCTCCCTGATATTGCGGAACCATCGGCATTAGTTACCTCCTGCGGTCGGATCGTAAGACGGCACTTTCTTGGTGGTCGACGCGCTATTTTCGTCAAACACACCGTAAGCACCCAGCAACATATAGTTATTGGCGACCTGCGAAGCACCCGAAAGCAAGGTCGCACCGAAGTTAAGACCGGCACTTTTCTTCTTAGCCATTGCCATCAAAGCATCGCCTTCATAACCGACGGCCTTCAAGCGATAGCCCCAAGCGTTAGCGACGGCATTCGTCTTAAGCTGATTCTTGTCGATCTCTTTGATAATGTCGGTCGATGCTTGGATTTCAGCTGCGGAACCAACGCCAACGGCAATGCCATTGGCTGCGAGTCGAGCACGTTGGGTGGATTTAACTTGACCGGCTTGCATCGTCTTGGTGACGATTGCCTTTTCAGCCGAACGCAAAACACCTTGTGCTTGACGCTCCATCATTTGAGCATTCAAGCGAGCGATGTTTGCTTGAGATTGCGCGATTGCATTGTTGTGTTTGGTCACACCAATGGAACCGAACGCATTGATAGTGGCGGCCACACCTTGCGAAATTAACGAGGCATAGCCGTAATCTGCGGACGTCATTGCCATATAAAAAGCTCCCTATAGGTAGCGCTTATTTTCAGGGGTGTTTCCTTACTTATGCGCACTTACAGGGAGCTTTCGTGTTAAGCAACTTCAAAGTCGACCGTCATTGAAACGACTCGCATCGGAAGCGGATGGTCTTGTCGGACACAAACTTGACCACCATTGGACCACGCCGCCGAAATGACGAAGCCAAACTCATCGGTAATCGGGTCAGGCGGATTGCCAGCCAACTCGATCGAGCGAGGAGCATAAGACGTCAATTCATCAAACGAGGGACCCGACTTCAAGCCGGACGAGTTAACCACACGGAAGAACACCTTTCGAACATTCTTCTTGTGACCCGAACCGTAAGAGCCATCCTGCAATGCCAAAGCCACAGGAAGCGTCTTCATGTCGCACTCATATGGCAAGCCAATGTGAACGAGCGACGCGGGTTGTTGAAGCGTGATCTTACCGTTGGTCACGACCTGATTAGGCTCGACAGAACCGTCTGCAAGGATAGATACCGTCTCACCTTCAAGCCAATTCAAGCCTGTAATCTCTTGCTTGGCTGCACCCTTGTACGTACCTGCACAGTCCATATAGATACAGTCTTCAAGCTTCTTGAATTGACGCTCGTGCATACGTTCGACAAACTGCTTGGTAACGCCATTGATCGTGCGCTCAACGATGCAGTACAAAATGTCCTCATCACTTTCGGCAACGACGCAACAAGCCTTAAACAAGCCCTTAGTCTCAACGGTAGAGAACGCACCGACTTGCTGTTCGGGAACGTAGGTAAGTGCAATCAAATTACCGTTAGACGACACAGCCCACGCAATCGGCCACGGAGCCTTGGCAAAAGCCATGTCGACAACATCGAGATTATCAAAGAGATGCGGAGCACGAAGGCAAATATCGTTGGAGATAAAGCCACCGGCTTGATAGCTATAACCGCACTCGCGCAAGTGACCACCACGATTAGCCACGTAAATCATCGTGTTGTTAATGACCAACGGTTGCACGTTGTTGGCACCAACATAGGATTGCGGACGAACCGACATAGAGCTAGGCGTAATAGCGTCGTCGTTAAGCGGAGAGACTCGCCATTCAGCGGAACCCGTCAAAAGCATCAAGTGAGCCAACGGGACAATGTGTTGGATTCGACTAGACTCACGAGCCGCCACACGGACAGCGATGCGATCGGTGTCTTGCGTCGGAAGCGAGTAAGCCATAACCGACTCAGTCCCCGACTTTGTAGCCCACAAGTGATTGGGGCGATTCAACGTACCGCCGAACCAACGACGTTGCTCAAAGTAAGACACGGCACCCGGATAGTCACCAACCGCCTTAACGTTTGTTGTCAACGTTGCTTTGGTCGTTGCAGAAGCGTTGATAGAAAGATTCGGCTCAGAGTAACCCGTACCCGGATTGCGGATAACGACTTGCGTAATCTTTCCGTTGGTAGACAAGGCATAAGCTTCAAACCCCGTACCCGTTGCGTCTTGTGCTCGCACTTCATGCTTGATTACGTCGTGACGAATCGTCAGCGGGATTCGAATTTTTTGCACCCAATCGCTTTCTTTGTATGAGTGCCAAGAAATAGTATAGAAGTACACTACAGGTTTTACATAATCGGAACCAACATTCTTGACCTCAAATCCAGTCAAGTAAGAAGTCGAGCCACCGTCATTATCCGTTTCCTCTTCAATAATAGGAACGACCGTAGCTCCAGATCCCGAGCCACCTTCATCAACTAACTCAACACGAATATTTGATGTAATTAACTCATAAGGGAATCCGTAATCCTTGAAAGGTTCATTCTCATAAAAGTAGTGCCAATCTCCATCGTCGTACCAGGCTTTACGAGTTACGGTTGCACTGTCATAATCAAACCCTGTAACCGTAGTGTTCGCATCCTTGTAACCCGCACCAGCATTACTGATTGTGACCGAAGCAATGCCGCTCGTTTGGTTAAAAGCATCGTCATAAAGCGGTGGAGTAATCGAAGCATCTGGGTCGATATTCTCGTCCACGATCTTCGTATCACTCGTTTGACCGATATAAGCCCAAATGCCGCCTTGATTGCGATAGACACGATATAAGCCAGCACCGGACACGACATCCCACGTAACGGTATTGAAAGCGCCATCACCATACGGATTACATTGAACGGAAGCCGCCGTGCTTCGGATAGATTCTTGCGAACCATCGGTCAACAACGACGTAACCACATACTCACGCGTATAGTCTTCCTTATTTGTAACCTCGTCGTTAATCGTTTGGACTGCCTTCACATTTGTTGGAGCCGAAAGCGTAGAGCCAAACGAGATAGCAACCAAGCGCCAGTCGAGAGCGGAGTATCGACGCAACTCACGAGGAGCATGCGACGGATGAACGATCGTCAAAATATCAGACGACTGAACGTAATGAAGGTCGTGCAAATCATCCTCAAGGTAAGGCGAGGCAATCTCATAGATCGAGCCATCATCCTTTAAAAGCGTGGCGCCGTTCGTATGAAATCGAATATATTGCTCGCCAAACTCAAGGACCATCGTTTGAGTATCGGAGAAGCTAAACGGAATCAAAACCGCTTTCTTGTTTGCGTACTTCGTTTCGCGGACGTACTCAAAGCCCGGTCGATTAACCAACGGGCCTTGCGGTTCGATCAAGAAGTTTTTGCACTTAGCCAAGCCCGTTTGATACTTGGCATCGTCAATACGGGCGAACATCGCCGGAGCGACTTCGCCACCATTAAAAGCGCGGGTATAGCTTCGCAATCCCATATTAGACACCTCGTGCCATCAAGTGAGACGGAATACGCAACTCAGTGCGAGCATAACGGCCCGTTTGAGCATCAGCACGCTTCGCACGACTTAAGGCTGCTTCGTACATTTTTTCCAAACTTGCGAGCGTTTGATTCGTGTAATTGCTTTCCTTGATCGGACCGACCAAGTAGATGCACAAGAGAATGACCAAGCATTCCACAAAGTATTGCGGATACAAAGTCGGCTTGTCGATGTGAGCCACGTAGCGCACGACAGGCGATTCTTCGTCGGTAAGAATCATCAAAGAGTCGTTGGCCTCGTACACTGCGACCTTGTAAGGAACTTCCATTTGATCCTTAGCTTCCTTGTAGACGCCGATGATGCGGACGCTGTCAGCCGGAAGTCGGAACCCATTCTCAAAGCCGTGAAGCTCAGCGAAGTCACGACCGACCAAAGCGGGACGGATTGCCTTCGTTAAGAAGGTCCACTCGTTTTCCTCGGCCAATCGACGAAGTGCAATGGGATACCAACGAGATACGTTGCCTGCTTGCGTAGAGCCGTCAGGCGGGTCAATAGAAGTGATGGTGGTAGCGTCGCCCAAAAGCGAGAGAGCTTGGTTTGCAATATCAATCTTTGTTGCCATATTAAAAATGGCGGTAGCTTTCGCCACCGCCACCCCTTCAGTAGTGAAGATTAGTCGTCAGGTTTAGTCGATCGTCGGGATAAACTCGACGCCTTGCGGCTTGACCGTCGGTTCAGCCGTGTATTCGTCGGAGATATAACCCGTCATCGTGCCGGTGATACCGGAAGCGACGGAGACCGTAGCCTTAACAAACTTCTTGTGCTTCGTCGGGAGAGCCATTGCCACAGCCGTGTTAACAGCGGCAGCCGGAACAATCATCGAAGCAACCGTAGCGAAAGAGCCAGCCTTCGTGTCGCAGTCTTGGAGATTGATCGTCACGTTACCCGTGCCTTCCAATTCACCAGAGAAGCATGCGAACATCGGACCCGTCACTTCAACAACGTTGGACGTAACGGCACCAGCAGATGCGCCTTCAAAAAGGACCAATTCCAAATCCATCATGATTAGACTCCTTACTTCAAGACAGCTTCGTTGTTAGCGAGGACGTCGGAGCCAAGCTTGTGGACCGGAACGTCACCGAAAGCCAAGACCTTACGGCCAGCAACTTCGGACCAATTCAACATCAAATTGTCGCGATTCATCATTTGACGGCGCAAGACGGAGCGGATGTTGTCATTCATGTAGAAGGCAACACGACCCGTTTGAGCGTCCGGCAACATTTCAAGAGCTTGAGCCATCAAGTCGACCAAGTCAGCGCCGGAGGCGGCATTCTTGCTCAACTTAGCGACGTCAACGTTAGCGATACGGACGATGCTTTCCGGGTTGTACAAGGCCATACCCAAGTCCCACTTAAATTCGGAGACGAGAGCCATGTAGTCCTTGCCATTCTTGTCGGCAACGTATTGACGGCCCATATCTTCGAAGGACAAGCCAGCTTGAGAACCGTGTTGCGGATAGAACATGTAAGCGCCATCAGCATCCCAGTTAATCAACCAAATGGAAGCTTGACCGGCAGCCGTCGTACCCTTAGCGTCGATAACGCGTTCACCGAAAGCCTCATGACCCGGAACGACCAAGTTAGCCAAACCGTTGAAGTCACGAGCGTTAGCACCCTTGTCACCGTAGAAAACACGGCGAACAGCGGAGCGAGCCAAACCACGCATGAAAGCTTGGTCCTTGCGCAAACGCCATGCGTCGCCTTCAGCACCACGTTGTTCGTACAAGTCGACGTCAACAACAGAGCGCGTGCGGATCATGGCTGCTTCGTAACGAACATCCATGCCCGTTGCGACTTCAGCGTTCCAACCTTCGTTGTAACCGCGCAATTGGCCTTCCGGATATGCCGTGATGATCTTGCCCTTGTCGGTCGTACCGTCGTTAGCGGCAACAACCAAACCTTGGTCAAAGAACGGCATATAGTCGCGGACCGTATCAATAAGAACCTTGCGATTAACATCGCTATCACCAGCGAGGCTAGAGAACTCAGCCAACGTCGTGGGATTGTCATATGCGAGAGACATAATTACTCACCTTTAGATTTACGATAAAGATCAGAGGCAGTGAACTTCGGCTTCGTCGGTTCACCCTTCGGGAAACCGCCCTCGCCAAAAGCCTTGCCCGTGCGGATAAGGAGCTTCAACAAGCCCGGATGATTACCAGCCGGACTATTCATCAATTCAGCAATATCGGAGTCGATCTTGCCGTCTGCGTTGTAAGCAAACTTGTCTCGGATACGGGCTGCATGAACAAGGTTTTTCTCCAAATTCACGCCCCCGATTTCAGGATCGTTGGCGGATTTCTCGCGCCATTGAGCAGTAATCTCTTTAATCTGTTCCATTTGACGTTGAGCCAAAATGGGCGAGACCTTATCGATAACTGCCTGAGCCTTCGCTTGAGACAAATTCAATTCCTTAGCGACTTCGCCGAAAGCAGACATTGCAGAAGAGTCGAGCACGACACCTTCCGGAGCCTTGAACTCTTCGTAGGATTCAGGCGCACCCTCTTCCTTGTCTTCCGTTTCTGTCTCGGTGCTTTCATCGCTCGCCCCGGGGATAGCCAAAAGCGTCCCCTCGGAAGCTTGAGACGCATCGCCCTTAGCGGAATCAACCGCCGTTTGTTGCGTTTCAGTGGCTTCTTGAGCAGGAGCAGTCGATTGGGCGGCTGTCGCTTCTCCGCCTTCGTTACCGGTCACTTGGCTTTGGTTTTCAGTGACGTTGGATTGTTCGCTCATGATGTTCCTTTAAAAGTTGCTGATAACTTTCAGGCTCAATTTGACGCAAAAGGTCGAGACCAACAGAACGGCGACCCTCGGCATAAGCCATAGAGAGAGCGTTCGTGCTGAAAGAACTCACGAAGTTTTGAGTCAAATCGAATAAATGAAGAACGACCTCGCGACCCTCTTGGGTTTTAAGGACGTTCGCAAACGCAAGCTTTAACTTCTTACGTTGCAAGTCTTCAAGTCGGCGCATTTGCGCACGATCGTCGGCCGTAGCCTCGATAGGGTTGCGATGTTCGTTTTTCATGAAAGCCTATTTTCCAAGGGATTACCTGAGTAATGCGCACGGCATAAAAAATGGGCCACGGTTTTACCCGTGACCCGAACTCCTCTTGGGGAAGAAGGAGGCTGCTAGATCTTTACTGTTGCAACATCTCACCCATACTTTGCATCGCTTGACCCGCCATCGTTTCATCACCTGCGGGAATCTTGCCAAGCTTTGCAAGACTGTCGATGCCTTGGGCCATTTGAGCTTGTTGCTCGGCCTGTGCCATTGCCTGTTGCTGTTGAGCAATCTGAGCTTGAGCATCCTCAGTCGGCACCACAACCGACGGAGCGACACTGTGATAATCAGCAAACTCATCAGCGATTGCGAAGGGGTTAACCTTCGAAAGAATCTCGGGCTTCATTTGAGCGACCATGCCCAAATCAGCCAAGTAGTTTCGCAAGGAAGCAGCGCGGATAGAGCGCTGTGCCTTAGCGAGCATCGACGTGTACTCAACATTCAACGGACGACCAGCCAAAGATTGCGGCGGTTGCGGCAATTGTCCGGCACGCTGGAGAATGTTGAATACTCGCTCGATCGTACCGCGCAACACTTCGTTGTTAAGACGGGAGAAGACCGGACCAAGCTGGACGAGCTTTTCTTCATTGCGTTGTGCAACTTCGAAGGCCGTCATTTCCTTGGTGCGACCCGCCAACATTAAGAACATGTCAACGTAGAACGCGGCGTTGATGCGGTTTTGCGCTTCCATGATGTCGGCATTGATATCGCCGAGCGGAATCTGCACGTCGAAAGCGGGCTTGACTTGGTCAGCCGCCGTCGGGTTAGACACATAAGAGCGACCGCCCGGAAGGAAGTCAAGCTCATGGTCTTTAGCAGATTCAGGAAGGAGCAAAGCGGGATTGACTTGGTAGTCAAGTGCATTGCCCTTTTGCAAATACTGGTGACGCATTTGCTTGGTATCGCCGATGGCGATCATGCCGGGAGACTCTTCGGAATAAACCGAAGTAGCCGAGGCACCCCAGCGACCGACCACGGCAGGAAACTCGTTGTAGCCGGACTCTTCCAAGATACCGTCACCGCTTTCGACGCCGTCAATCAGCATAACGACGGAACGGAACGGCATATTCTTGTTGTCGAGCTTGCCACGTTCGCGAACCTTGCGAGGCTCGATAGCGTGCAAGACTCGGAAGGTCTTGTCCGGCTTTTGATCGTAAGCCTGTTTAACATTACGACCAACAACGTCAAGCCCGTATTGACCGACCAATTGAGCGGCAGTCATCGTGAACATTCGATACAACGTATCGACTTGGCCACGATAGTTGGCTGCAACTGCGTATTCGCCAATCGTGAGCGGGACGCAGTAGAAACCTACCTCGTCGTCTTCAAGAATGACGTTTGCGCAAATGCCCATGGTTGCGACTTCACGCCAACAATGTTGGAAAGCCGGATAGATGTTCGACTTCGAAAAGGCCATTTCCATGATGCGTTGGCATTCATCGAGATAGACCTTAACGTCATACGAAGCATCAAGCTTTTCGTCGCCGGTGGTCAATGCAAACCATTGCGTAGATTCATCCGTCATACCGCTTTGCATACCGGCCGCACAAATGTTGGCGGCACGCAAGGAAGTATTGTTGTAAATGCGGTTGAATCGTTCGCGAGCTTGATTCTTGGTGTTGGAATCAACGTAACGGCCGGAGGCAGGCGTTACGTGACGGGAAATTTCAAGCCATTGATCCATGAACGGCTCACGCTCTTGCTTGAGCGTCGTCCATCGGGAAATGATTTCTTCACGAAGTTTACGACCGTCCATGTCCTACCCTTTAGCCTAAAGTGTTACCCTTGCCAAGATTGAGCTTGTCTTGTTCGACGCCTTGAGCACCCGTCAAAAGCGTAGAACCGCCGGAGAGCATCTCGCTTTGGTTTTGAGCGAGGATGCTACCGACATCGGCTTGCTGAGCGTTTTGCTTGCGCATAGCTTGACGGGATTGTTCGTCAGCACGGCGAGCTTGTTGCTCTGCTTGATCTGCGGCGCGTCGTTGTTGACGTGCTTGCTTGTTGCCTTGATAGGCGTTAACACCGGCAGAGATTGCCGACATTGCCAAAGCACCCAAAGCAATAGTTTCGATACCCATAGTTATTCCTTCAAATGGAAGAAGAAAACCTCATCGGTTTTCGTTGCGATCCGATCCAACAGGACCGAAAGACGGGAGCCCGTCGGAGCGGATGCATACAAAGCGACGGCGCCCATGTCATACGCAATCTGCTTTGCTTCACGAATTAAGCGAAGCCCCGCCGGCCCCTTTCGATGCTCATGGCTAAGCCAAAGCGTCTCGATAGAAGCGACACGAACTCCGTAATGGAAATGTTCCATAGACCAAACCGCAACGAAGCCAACAAGGAGATCGCCTTCGTAAGCGGCTCGACATCGCCAAACTCCCGAATCTTCTAATGCCTCGTAAGCATTGCGATTAGGATTCGGAACCGAACCGATGAACGGATTACCGCTCTCTCGGATGTAATCTTCGGCTGCTTTCGCAAATGCCGGATCATCGAAGATGTCGGAATAGGAGACTTCACGAATTTCCATAGAGCGGTATTTTCCTTGGTTAGTTAAAGGTAATGCGCACGGTCATGCGTATGGGTCACGGATGCTCCGCTTGCGACTGTTCAGGTAAGAGCGAGAAGAACGAGCACGACCACCACCAACAGGCGCCGCGAACGTAAGACAAAGAGCGTCAGCCAAGTCGGGAGATCGTCCAATGCGTTCCTTGACCTTGTCTTTAGCCTCTAGAATCTTCAGACCCTTGGGCGTAAAGCCATACGTCGGAGCGCACAAGTCAGCCTCTAAGGTGGTGTTTGCAGGAATCGAACCACCCGCTTGGAGCCACTTCTTGCAGCCTTCCCACATTTCGATGCGACGGTTTGCGTACACGTGAGGATCATTGGCTTGACCACCAAACGGGACTTCACTCACCACGTAACGCAATTGACGCAAGCGATCGATAACGCCGGTCCCTGCGCCTTGGTCGATAAAGACTGCGTCCGGTCGAATCTCGTCAATCTTTGTGGCAACACGATCGGCAAGCGTCATATTGTCCAAGCCTCGATATACGATTGGCTCGAACGCATGCAAGCCTTGTCGAACCTGAATGACCGAAGCGTCGGAGCCGAATCGGGCCACGTCAACACCCATCACGATCGGCGCAAAGCTGTACTCTTCCGGTCGTAAGTAGCGAGCCTTAGACTCACGCACAAGGTCAATAGGAATCAGATTGTCATCCGCGGCCGCGGCAAAGTCACAAAGAAATTCTTGCCTAAACTCAGCTTCAGACATTTCTTGCTTCAGCGACTCGACTTCGTCGGCGGGCAATGCCTTGGTCTCATTGACTGAGTAAAGCATCGCCTTCCATTCGGAGCCTTCTTCGTTTTGTAAAGCTAACGCCTTGTCGTAAAGCTGAGAAAACAAATTGACACCTTTCGGCGTGCCCACGAAAACAGCCCAGCCACCACGGTCTGCAAGCGCCGGACGGATAATCTCCCCCCAAACTTCAGGGCGCATCTGCGCCACTTCGTCCATGATGACGCCGTCCATGTACAAACCACGCAATGAGTCGGGATTGTCCGCCCCAAAAATACGGATATTGGCTCCGTTCGGTAGCGTAATCTGTAGCTTTTGCTCGTGGTATTTACAGAACGGAATCGGCTCAGTGAAGTGACGAAGGTAAGACCAAGCGATCTGTTCGGCTTGGTTTCTAAATGGTGCGATGTAGCAATAAAAACCACGATCCTTCCCGTCGGTTAAGGCTCGCTTGATTAAGTGGTTAACAGCCAAGACCGTCTTACCCATGCGGCGATGGGCGACAAGCACACAGAAGCGATGAGACTCAAGCTCCTTGTGAATATCGCCTTGCGGGTAACGCGGCGTGTAAGGTATCGTGACCTTCACTTTTCTTCGCCCCAAGAAATTTGGATCGCACCGAAGATTTTGTCTTCGGCCTTATCTACCGGCTTCTGTCCGATGGTGTCACGAATGACCTCAAATGCTTTCGTATTCCCCTCTAATGCCTGGAGCAATTGAGCACTAACGATCGCCTCTGCATTGGTCATGCCGTCCTTGTATTCGCCAGAGAGAAGCTCCTGAAAAAGCTCCTTGAAGATAATCTTTTCTCGTCGTTTCTTGCCGGAAGCAATGCCCGCTTTTCGCGCAAGCTCTCTACGTTCGCTCGGTGTTCTCTTGTTACCGGGTATTAAGTTTTGTTCATTCGCCATATCAATCCCTCTTTCGCCACGTCGTCGGCTGTTGGCACCGACGCGTTCCATCTAAGTACCCTCTAATTGTCCGTATCGGAATCTCAGTCATGCGCGCAATCTTTGCAAGGCTGTAGCCTTCTTCGCGAAGCTCGATGACCGCATCGACCTCGGCGTTTGTGTACTTAGCTAGAACATGATCCTCGCCGATTGCACGGTTGTAATCGTTAACCGCGATGACCTCGGAAGTATTCCGGGTATGCGAGACGGACACGCGAGATTGCGTTGTCGATGATGCGCTTTCGTTTAAGCGAGCCTTCGTCGTACTGGGTCGCTTCGGCGGCAGCGTTTGTGAGGATTTCTCGCACTTCGGCTGGCAAGATTGTTGCGACACCGATGCTTCTAGAATTGTCAGAAAGGATGTTTGAATCCAAACTTTCGTTGTTTTGTTCATTCATGAGACCTCCAGGGACAAGGCCTTAAAAGTTTTCAAACTTCCATCCACCGCCTTCTTTTTTGGTTCGCTTGTATGCGGCAGTGAAGGAATACCACGGGAACTGCTCGGCGACGACTTTAATTTTTATGCGAGCGTCGTCTGTCCAAAAGCCTTTCACCTCGTAAAACGTGACAGAGCCGTCACGGTTTAGGACGAAAAAGTCTGGTGTGTAATAGCAGTTATTAGCGAGTCGGAACTTCTCCGGCTCAAACTTCCACGCCTGAATCTCACCGGCGATGCGGAGAGATTCAAGGTAAACAGAAAATTCCTTTTCGGATTTATTCATCGTCCCGGCGGGAAGACGGCCCAATGCTTGGAGAGACTTATGCATTAGATGTCCTTTAAGACGATGAAATATTCAGCGCCAAGCCACAAGACAGCAAAGCCGGCAGCGATTGCGAGAGCGTACTGGCAAGCAAAGGCACAACGGAAGACTGCGTCTTCGCATCGATCGCGATAGGCTTGATTGGCTTTGGGTGAGAGCGAAAGCCAATTGAAGATGACGAAACCACAGAACGAGAAAAGCACCACGATCGTGAACGAGATAGTGCAAAGCTTGAGGAATCCCGTCATTGCCAAAGCTCCTTTTCAACGATAAAACATTCAAACGACATTTTGATTTCATGGTCTTGAGAGTGACCACCGTTCATGTAATTGACCGAACACGTCTTAGGGAGCTTTTCACGCAAACCCGTCGTGATTTTGTTGATGATCGGCAAGACGTTGTTGTAGTCAATGACCGTGTCGCTGTCGTGAATAACGAAACGGATATACAAAGATTCAAGCCCTTTCTTCTTCGGGTCATGAAGCTTGTCGACGTTAGAAAGGATTGCTTTCACGGAATTGGCAACGAGATTGCCAAGCTTATTGCCGTAAAGACTCCCCTTTGCTTCGCATTTGAAATGCTTGCGCAAGTGGTCGATCGCTTCGCTTGCATTGAATCGGCCTTTAGCGCCCATTACCGAATCTGTACCCACAATTACTCCGTCTTTCGATGATCACATTCGTTATAGGTGCTTTTAAGCCAACGAAGCTTCTGCTGCTTTTCTTCTTCGCTGCCGCCGCAGGATTCGATTTTTACCAATGTTTCAAGCCAAACAAACTCATTAAAGTCTGTCTCTAACACTTCGTCATGAAGTGCGTAATAGTAAAGCTCGTACATACGCTTCAAGGATTTTTCGATAAGCTCTTTATCCATGACTGCTCCTAGTGATGCATCCCTAAAATTTCGTATTGCGGACGGTCGGGTTGCTCAAAGTCCGGTCGCAAGTTATGTTTGGTTCGTTCTGCTACTCGACGTGCATACTCTGCTCGTGCTTCAAATGCGTCTTCCCATGAAAGATCGTCCATAAGAGTGAGTAGCTCTGAATCAGTTTTTGAAGAAAAATCTTCTTTTTCTTTTTTTTCTTTTTCTTTTTTATATGTAGTGTCGGATTCGACACTGATTGAGTTATGGATTCGACACTGATTCAGTGATGGATTCGACACCGAGTCAGTTATGGATTCGGCACTAAGTTTTTCCTGTTGAATTCGACACTCAGTGTCGGATTCGACATTAACTTTCTCAGTGACGGATTCAGCACCAAGTAATGTCTTGGAAGCGATCAATGGCTCGTTAAAGGTAAACGTACTTTTAACGCCTGCATGACGCTTCACAAAAATCAATCCTTGTTCTTCAAGCCAAGAGACCGCCTTCAAAAAGGCATGACGCTGGACGCAACAAATGCGCGCAAGCGTGTCGGACGTATAGCCCTCGACGGCGCCATTGCGACTCTTTGCGGCCAGACAAACCAGCACCGCTTTCGCCGCCGCATTGCTACAGCCAAACTCAAAAAGAGCACAGCATTTAGTCAATTCAAAGTCGGTCATTAGCTTTACTCAAACAAAGACCAGTCGACATCCGACCGGATTTTTTCCTTCTTCACGACACCATTCGATGCCTTGTCTAACTCCATAGCCTTTCGGACAGAAGGCTTTGCAGCCTTATTCCAAATAAGCTGTTCAAGATAGCCAAGGGTCGTTCCGGCACGCACCGCGATAGCTTGACGCTCCGCGCGGGTAACTCCCGCTAATTTTTCAAAGCCCTTGTTAATCATTCCAAAAAACAATAATTATGACAATAGGAATGACAATATAATAAACAATAGTCAATTGTTTTGCAAACTAATGTTTTTCGTCATACATTACTGTTGTTAACGGGGGTAACTATGTCTATTGAACAAATCACAAAGCAATACAGAGAAGAACGAGATGCAACTCGTCGAGAAAACCTGAAACAATTGGTAGCTCGCTTCGGCAGCGCTCGCGCTTTGGCTATCGCCGTATCACGAGCACCTCAACAAATCGGTCAACTTCTCCGAGCAGAAGTCCCATTTGGCGATCGCGTCGCAGCGGATATTGAAAAGAGACTAAATATTCCTTCCGGCTCTTTAGATCGCGGAATTTCCCAACCTGATTCCAAGACAGAAACTCCGGAACCCCCTATTCGATTAGTCAGCAATGTCACCAAGGTCCCGTTAGTTTCATCCGTCCAGGCTGGCTTATTAACGGACCACGGCGACCTTTGCTTTGACGAACATATCGAAGTACCGGGGCAACTTCCCTGTGGTTGCTACGCGCTAAAAGTCGCGGGCGACTCTATGTCTCCACTTATTGATGATGGGGACATTGTCGTTGTGGATCCTAACCGTTGGCCTAAGCCCGGCGATTGCGTTGTCGCTCGCAGCGAGATTGAAAACTTGTCAGAGGCAACCGTCAAGCGCTATTTCCCCGTAGGATTCGACGAGACCGGACGAGAAGTTTTTGAGGCAAGACCATTCAATGAAGTGTATCCAACGATGCACTCTGTCCAACAAAAGCTGGAAGTGATTGGGACCGTCTGCAAACTAATCAAGGATATGTGATGAGCATTCTTAAGAAACTGCCGCAGGATTTATTTATTCAGCGATTGGGAATAATTCTTGCAACCGTGTCGTTATTCACTGGTAGCATTTGCACATTTTTGATTGTCACCAAACTTCACCGGCACATCCGTCGATTTCTTGAGTCAGTATTTCGGCACCGTGTACATATCATTGACGATCTATGGTGCATCCTCCTAACCTCTATCGTTATTTTCATTGCTTCGCTTGCAATGATTTTCCTAGCAAGAAAGCTTTTAAATCTGTGGAATTGGCTTAAAGGATAACTCACCACAACAACGCCGCCTTCGGGCGGCTTTTCTTTTACCCTCAAAAATCAACATTTGACTCTTGTCAAAAGTTACTGCAATTCTTATTGTTTCTTTTATTGTCGATTATTGTTTTTATTATTGTTTTATGTTGTAATGACTATTGTCAAAAACAACAATAAAGAGCAATACCATGAACAACACTTTCGACAACATCCGCATCGCTCTGGCATTGATCGCCATCTTTGTCTTCTTGGGTTTTGTCGGCGCTGGTTTGTGGCATCTCTTTGAACTCGCTACCGGCTACACGGACACGATCGTCCGAATGGCTGGTTATTGATTAGGTCCTGCGGGGTGGCGGTCATTTTTTTCAAATTTTTCCAGCCGTCACCTCGTGGGTCCTCTACTAGAGGTAACACATATGAGCCGAATTGAAGGTTATTTGTTGGCACGTGAAGCGATGCGTGAATGGTCTCGCGAGGAGCTTGCCAGTTTTTTGATTGACTGCGTTTCTAGTAGTCAAGACGAAGTGATCGAGTACATCGAAATGAATTTTCCCGATGCGTTCGAAGAGCTGGCCGAATCCGAGGCCGATTACGCGGACATCGTGCGAACCGACCTAGAAGCCGAGCGCGAATGGCGCGCGGGCCGTTGGTAAAGAATTTCCCGGAAACGGGGAACCCAAATGGGGTGGCGGTTTTCCTTTCTGTCTCTATCGATTCAACGTCTGTTTAACAGCCGACCACCCCAGTCAAATAAGGAACTTCGATGGAAGAACTTAAGACCGTAACCCAACGCGATAAGTGGGAATGGGAAATGGAACAACGCAAGGCCGAAGCCGAGCAGATCCAAAAGGAATTTGAACAAAACCCGGATGCAAATCCGTTTGAAACTGAGGTAACAAAATGAGTGAAGTTAAGAAGATCTACGCCGCTTTGGTTAAGGTCGCCGACGGTCTCCGTCTACAAGGCATCTCCAAAAGCTCGTCTTCCGGTAACGATAAGGGCAAGTTTACGTTTAAGTATCGCGGCATCGACGCCGTGTACGGAGCCTTGAGTCCGTTGCTTGCTGAGAACCAATTGATTATTCGCCCGGCTTCGATCGTGCGTGAACAAGACTCGCAATCCGGTTCTATGCGATTGGTTCGAATCAAAGTCACGTATGAAGCTATCTGTGCAGTAGACGGAAGCTCTATCACGTTCGAAGGCATCGGCGAAGGTTGCGACTCTAGCGATAAGGCTGCTGGCAAGGCATTGAGCTACGCATACAAGACCGCGATGTTCCAGCTCTTCTGCATTCCCGTCGAAGGACAAGACGATTCAGATTCGATTGTTCACACGATTGAGCAACCGTTCGTACTTGAATCCAGTGTCAAAAATATCAACCGCTTGGAAAGCGAAATCGTTAATTGCTACTCCAAGGAGACCCTTAAAAGTATTGGTGAAGACATTGCCAAGCTTGGGCTGGCTAAGTCTGACCCACTTCGCGTCCGACTCCACGACGCCTACATGGCACAAATGAAGTTAATCGACGAACAAGTTAATCAAATCTAAGAGGTAACAAATGAGCGTTAACAAGGTTTTTCTTTTGGGTCGTGTCGGCAAGGATCCGCACACCAAAGAATTTAACAAGGGTAAATCCTGCACCTTCACGCTTGCTACCGAACGCAAGTATCGCAAGGACAATCAACCGGTCACGGAAACGGAATGGCACAACATCGTCGCCTGGAACCAATCCGCCGAGTTTGCTTCCACGTATGTAAACAAAGGCGACACAGTCTATGTCGAAGGTTTCCTTCAAACCCGAAAATGGACCGACAAGCAAGGCGAGGACCGCTACGTAACGGAAGTAGTTGTGAACACGGTCAAAAAGATTAACTGGTCGAAGCAGGAAGGCAAGAGCGGTAGCTACGACGATCGCCAAGCCAAGCCGAGCTACGACGATAGCGAAGACGCACCGTTCTGAATGAAAGCCTGGAGACCGTGATGAAGATTTACGAAATTCCTGTCGCAATCCGAATGTGCTTTGACGAAGCATTCGTCGATGAAGAGACCGGTGAATTGATCTTTGATGCGAACGCATTTGCAGAAGTTTGCGAAAGCGCTGAAGCAAAGATTTCGAACACCGCTCGCTATATCCGCGAGCAAGAGCACGAAATCGAAGCGATGAAAGAAGCAGCCAAAAACATTCTTGATCGTGCAAAGGCAAAGCAAAACAAGCTTGAGTGGCTTAAACGAATGACGGTCGCATCGATCGATGCACTTGGGAAACCAGTCGAAGAAGCCGACATTCGTGTCAGCACACGCAAGAGCGAAGCTGTCGAAGTTGACGAGGAAATTTTGGGGCGTGAATGGTTTTTCGAAACCGTTTCGTACAAGCCAAACAAGACTGCATTGAAGCACGCCTTGAAGAACAACGAGCCGATTGAAGGCGCTCGATTAGTAACGAACTTGAGTCTCCAAATCAAGTAAGTCCCTAGGCCGAAAAGGTTACAGCCATTACCTGAGTAGGCCACCTTTTAAAGCGAGAGACATGATGACTGACCGCAAGATGATTAACACCGAAGGTGTGCGCGAGCTCTTGGGCATTAGCAAAAACACGGTTACAGCATGGGTCCGAATGGGCAAGCTCCCCTCCCCCGTCAAGATCGGAGCAGAAAACAAGTGGCGCGAAGCTGATGTTCTCGCTTGCTTGGACATGCTTTTTCAAAAAGCAAAGAAGAACGTACGAAAGGTGGCCTGATGCCTGTATCTAAGTCCCGCCGTAAGAAGAACGGCAAGCCCGTCGCTCAAAAGAAGAAGACCGCCATCAGCGCGATCTACTTGGAAAAGAGTGGCATTGAGGAAACAAGAGAATTATTTGAACGCGCACAGCTTCGGGCCGAACTCAAGCTTGGCTCCGGTGAATGCACGTTTGATGACGTAGCTCTTTTTCGTGACTGCTTGAATCTCTCGACGTGGTGCTTGATCTATCTCGATCGCATCCTTCAAGTGGTCAACGACGACTGGTGGCAAGCAAATCA
>JAEIGA010001700.1_pt1 | contig 34785 bp, 57 predicted proteins | sample 9270691 | NCBI WGS metagenome assembly JAEIGA01 (sample SAMN17057246, study PRJNA624740) | gut metagenome | biome: biome; isolation source: fecal sample | host: Bos grunniens | place: China: Xizang | collected 2019
AAACAGTCTGAGGCGCTGATGCAAGCGTGACCACATTCCTTGTAGGCTCTTCAGGATACTCGTCATATTCACATATCTGATGGACTACTCTAAGCCCTCTCTGCGTGTCTATGAGGGTCAGTTTTCTATGCATCACAAACTCTAGGAAAGAGTACTCAGGTGTCAGTTTAGCCAAGTCTATTACAGAACATTCATAGGACTGTGAGGGTATAGCCAACTCACTCAGCCTGACCTGAGCTGCATTAAACAAGGAAGTAGGGTCTGTATATCTCTCATCCTCCCAGTAGCCACAGATGACCTTTGAGGAGTAGGTATTATTATCAATATAGGGCAATCCATAAGGCTGTCCGTTTACCTCAGCCTCCTCGATTCCCATGCCCTCAGCGCCATATGCGAATAGTCTCGTCACAAATTCAGTGGTCTCGCCTCTATATGAGAGCGTCTTGAGGTTTAACTGGTTCGTGATGTATTCGCCAGTTGGGAGGATTCCGCTGGCATCCGTTACTTTTACTATCTTGTCCTTAGCGTTAAACTCAAAGTAGACATTATAGGTAGTCTCCGCTCTAAGCACCACATCCCTAAGCGTGCAGTTTTCCATCGATATAGTCCTGAGGATTGTGGAGACTCCAGCGCCTGTAACCGTCCAGCCGTCAAAGATGGATGTCAAAAGGCTCTGCAACATGACCGAGCCTGAGGAGTATTCCCTAAAGAAAGACCCTTTTAAGAAGTCTAGATTTATCTCGCACTCGATGACATCATCATTGATTTTCTTAATTGTCCACTCGTTTGAGTCTGTCACTATCTCGCCCTCTTCCATCAGGAGCGGATACTGAGGGAGACCCATAGCAAGCCTGAAAGTCATGGTATCAAAGCCATCTTTAGAGTGCAGGATATGATAGTCTTTATATCCGCTTAAATGGATTAAGTTGTCTGATGATCTGACACAAATCATAAATAGAGTGGGTAGTATTCAATCTTGACCGATACACCAGCGGTCATGTCTATGGCATTGCTCCCAGCCTCTAAAGTTGGGAATTTAGTCAAGTCCGTATTTAGAAAAGCGTTCTCTCCTCCGGCTGTCACAGTGCGAGTGATACCGTCTATTATCAGCGTCCCAGTTATTCCAGTGATATTGATACCCATCACAGTGCAGTCTCCGCTGATATTGGAGATGGTCAACTTGCAAGGAGTCTCTCTGTTTCCCTGAGCTGCCAGCGTCCCACTCTGCGACATGTTGACAGTTACCAGCGCACCATGTCGGACACAGGCAAAAGTCAGCGCCAACTGGCTGACCCATGGCGCTGGATGCGTGGAGGCATCAGCCTTTTTCAGGGCGCATTTATAATAGTATCCATCAGGGAGCAGTATCTCAGCGCCTCCCATGACGGACGCAACAAAGGCGGAGGCATATCCCTCAGCCTCGGCTTGAGTAGCGCCTGAAAAATCCATTTTCATGGTCAGAGTGCGCTCTCCATAAGTCCCTTGGAAAGAGATGGGAAAAAACCCATTAAGCGGAGTCACATAGTTATTTTGGTAGTTAATGCCTGAGACAGAATACTCTAACAAGTCAGCGTGATACTGTCCAAGTGCTATATCGTTTACAGTGATTGCCATGCTATCTCCTTGCTGACATAGGGAGTAATGACCCTAGCGGTCTCTCGTCCGTCTATATTGATTGTGGTCTCGACATATCTAGGAGTCTGTACTGGCTGAGCCTCTGCCACACTGCCACTGGAGGCTATCCCAGCCTGATCTGACAGCATGGCGCTCCTGAGCGCCTCCTCGCTCCTAGCGGTGTCTATCTTATTAAATAAGGAAGAATCAAAGCCCACAGCGTCCGCTATTGCGTCAGGAGTGATGGAGTCCTCAATACCCTCGACAACACCTAAGCCGATATTTTCACCGATTTCTTTTTTAAAGAGTTGGCTCGGTGAGTGTATCTGAGCCAGCCGTTTCATATCTGAGAGGGCATCATTTACCACCTTGCGCCCAGCCTGTGCTATGCTTGCGCCTCGTGAGGTGATACCTCCGGCAACACCATCACTGATGGCTTTACCTATCTTGTCAGCCTCGTTCTTATACTCGGCTGATTTCTTAAAGTAATCCTCTACAGTGCTGGTCAGGTTGCGTATCTCGGTCTGAGCCTTGTTAGCCTCCTCGACATACTTAGCCATGGCTTGCTTAGCGTCATCGGCTTTGTCCTGATGCTGACCCATTTGGGCGAGCAGTTCAGCGCTCGCCTCTGATGCGTTCCACTGGCTCTCCTCTAGGATGCCGTTAGCAGTCGCCCAGTCTCGTACAGACTGAGGCATGTCCTCAAGTTTGCGGAGTCCTTTATCCTGAGCGCCTACTAACTCGTCATAGACTCCTCTGAGTTCTCTGACCTTGACTGTCTCCTCTTCGTATATTGCTTTTTCTTTGTTGCGTTTATCGACAGCGTCGGCTCTCTTGCCCTCCAGTTCCACTATATCCTTGAGGAGTTCCTTGGCTTTCTCAGCATATACCTCAGCCAGCGCCCTGTCTTTGAGGGCTTCTATGTTGCGCCTTATCTCCTCGGTGTTGAGATTCCATTTGCCTGTCTCTTCATCGATCTGAATACCTAACTCAGGGAAGAGTCCGTTTAGCGTCTCGACAGCGGTCTGTAGTTTAGCCTGTTCTTCTACTGAGAGATTAGTCTTTTTATAAAGAGAGTCATAGATGTCTATCCAAGGCTGAGCCATCTCTGCCTTGAGCGCCCATTCCTCCTCCGCCTGAGTCAGTTCCGCCTGTTTGTCTTTGATTCCGGCAATATAGTCCTCTAACTCTTGGAGGCTTGCCATAGCCTCGACAGTATCATCGCCTAGAGGCTTGCTGACAGCGCCTTTGAGTCCCTCATAGATTCCGCTAGCCAGTGATGGGATACCTTGCAGGATTCCGCTGGCTATGGAGGAGATGAGTTTGAGACCGTACTCGATGAGTTTAGGGACATTGGCTATTGTCTTGCCAATCAAGTCGCCTATGGCGGTCATGACCTCAGGGATGGTTTTCTCAGCGCCTTTGGCAAAGTTCTCAATAAACTGACCGCCCTGTCTTACAAAGCGGTCAAAGTTCTTCATGATGTAGTTGTAAATCGATGAAATAAACTCGCCAGCCAACTGAGCGCCAGCGCTGATGATGTCAGGGATATACTTGCCGACCATCTTGACAGCCTCAGAGAGCGACTTGCCAAACTGCTTAGCCAGTCCTGAGATACCACCCTTTTGAAAAGCCTTGTCCAGTTTGCCAATCTCGTTTGTGCCAAACTGCACAAACCGCCTGATAGCAGGAGTCAGTTGTGAGGACAGTGTCAACTCAGCGCCCTCTAGGGCGGATTTGAATAGCGTAATATCTCCGGCAAGGTTATCCAGTTGCGTGTCCGCCATCTTTTTGGCGCTACCCTGAGCGTTGTCTATTGCTCCGCTCAACTCTTCCCAGCGCAGTGCTGATGTCGCCAGCAGTGCGTTAGCGCTCTTGAGGTCTACCTTGTTAAAGATGTTAGAAAGCGCTTGCGTCCGCTCTTGCTGAGACAAGTCACCCAGCGCTTTCTCCAAGTCCCCAAAGGTCTCATTTAGTGGGCGCATCTTGCCATCAGCATCAAATACGGATACACCTAACTTTTCCAGTTCCTCGCTTGCGTCTTTGGTAGGTGAGGACAGTGACAGGATGATATTACGGAGGGCTGTACCTCCCTCAGAGCCTTTGATGCCGTTATCCGCTAGGATACCCAAGGCGGTGGAGAGTTCTGTAGTCCCTCCTGCCATGTTCTTAGCAGTTCCGCCTATCGTCAGGATAGCATCACCCAACTGAGACACAGATGTGTTAGACTTAGAGGAGGCTTTTGCCATCTTGTCCACCAGTTCTGTGGTCTCGTCCATGGATAACCCTAGAGCGCTCTGAGCGTCCGTAACCATGTCAGACGCTTGCGCCAGTTCCATGCCTCCAGCGCTCGCCAAGTTCAGGACAGTTGGGAGCATGCTCATGCTCTTCTCTGAGTCATATCCTGCCAGCGCCATGTAGTTGAGAGCCTGAGCTGCTTGACTCGCACTGAAAGCGGTCTCACTGCCCATCTGCTTGGCAAAAGCCTCCAAGTCCACTATCTCATCCTTGGTGACACCCATTGTGGAGGCTACCTGACTCATAGCCGAGTCAAAGGATATACCAGCATCCACTGAGGCTTTGCCAAACGCAATGACCGCACCAGCGCCAGCGCCAATGGCTGTGATTGCCCCAGTACCTAGGGCTTTTAATCCCTTGCCAGCCAGTGAGCCTAGACTGTCTAAGCCTTGTTTAAAACCAGTATCATCGACTTTAGTGCCAATGATTACACTTCCATCATTAGCCATATCTTTCTCCTCTCTAGATATGGCTCTTAGGCTCTTTTATCTCTATTTTAATCTCTTCTTTGCATGTCCGGCATTTAATGTATAAGCCAGTAGCATGCGCTGTATTATCGTATATCAGCAGTTTAGTCCCACAGTGTGGGCATTTGTACCAGTGCCGTACTAAAGGCGGTATTTTAATCTCTGAGAGGCTCATAGAGTTTTGCCACCCTCTCCTCTTCTGACTTTCCAGTCCTCAGGCGGTAAAGCGCTTGTTTTTGCGCTATCCTGCCCCTCTCATCCTTGTCTTTGATGGATGACAGGGAGATTGACCTATATCCCATTATCTTGCAAAAGAGACAAGACTCAGGGAGTGATCTGAGTAGCGCCCTGAATTTCCACCAGTGCATATTTGCGGTTGTCAAGTCAATCCCATAAGACTGGAGGAAAGCGCTGTAAATATACTCAGCGTCTTGGTCTATGTCATAGACTCGTTTAGGCTGAGACCGCTCCGCCATCTTGGTGAGGCGCTTGTCCTCAGGCTGTCCGCCTCGATAAAACCAAATGAGCGCACGTACTGACTCATCTATGTCCTCAGGAATATCCTCAAAACACAGCGACAGAGCCAGCATAATGCGCTCATTTCCATCGACCTCGGTATCATCTAGGAGTTGCTCCAACATGAGCCACACCCTAAAGTCTGTCCTGATAGGGACATTGATACCTCCTACCCTTACCGAGTCCGGCAATGGGTCTATAACCATATTCATCTTTTTACTCGTCTGTAAGAGTACTTTGACAGTATCTCAGAGGCTCGCTTTTCTCTTTCTATGCGGTCATTAGCAATGCACTCACAGAAAGCATTGTATGCCTCGATGCACTTCTCATAGTCTTCTTCTGAGCCAAACATCTCACTAAATGCGCCAGCGCCAAGTACAGTGTCAAAGAACGTGCGGAAAGCGTCCACATAATAACGATATAAAGCGGAGGCTCTGCCATCCTTAGGCGCTCCCTTGTCAGCGTCTGAGAGTTTAAAAAAAGCATCCTCAAGACGCTCCATCGTAGCGACATTGGTGAGACTCAATGAGTATGTCTTGCCGTTGTAAGAGTAGTCCATTTTATTGCCCCCCTAGTTGTTATTCGTTAGCGGTAAATACCTTTGTAGATGGGTTGAAAGTTCCCTCAATCTGCTCACCCACCGCTTTGAGCGTCCCAGTGTAGACGAGCTGCTCAACACCACTGGCTTTTTGGTCAGGGATGACAGCATATTTGCGCTTGTATGCTGTGCATGTGGTAGCGCTTCCAGTGATTTCATACTCGTTAGCGGTCACAATGTCAACCTGAGCGTCTGCACCCAGCGCCTCAGAGTCAGTAATCGCAACAACTTTCTGACATACAGGGTCATCACTGTAGATGTCAGCGGAGTATGCTATAGAGGGCGCATAACCAACTACATCAGTGCGCTCAGTACTCTCATTGATGTACTGGCGAGCGTACTCTTTAGCGTTCTTCGACTCGGTAAAGTCCGTAAAGCCCTCACCGATTCTAGTAAACTGTGCTGTAGATGTGTCTGACACATCCATATAATGGGCAAGTCCTGCCCTCATAACTAAAGACATAGTTTAGTATCCTTTCTGTTTATATACTAGTCTGCACTCGATTTGATACCTACCAGCGTCCTCGTCTGTCATGAAAGCGTAACCGCTGGAAAGCACTTCCATACTGACTGGCTCTTGATCTGACGGCAATCCCTCCGGCAATTCGACATTTTCCAGCCATTCGGTGAACGATTGAAAAAAGCCAACATTGTCCAAGTTCTGCCTTATCTCAGCGCCATACCAGTAATTTGAGGTAAATGTAAATACAAACTGCCTCAGGCTTCCCCATACGTATTTGCGGACGATTGGAGACGCTGGAGAGGTATTGACCGAGTAAGCACCATGCTCAGCATCAAGGAAGTCCACATTAATCCTGTCTCCCTCTAATAGTGGGCATGTCTTAATTAACTCCCTTATATATTCTATCAGAGTCATGGTTTTATCCTTTTCTGCCTCCTAAAAAAGAGGCTATATCCTGAGTGACCTCACTGCCTCGCTGTGCCATCATGCGCTTGTCCCAGTTAGCGCCTCGCTGACCGCCTCCGCTGTAGGAGAGCGCTTTGCCAGTGTAGCGCTTAGCCTCGCCTCGCTTAGCCCAAGGTGAATGAGTAACTACTCCCACCATCACTATGCCATGATACTGAAAATGAGCGTAAGGCATGTCATAGCGGACATAGTTCTCACCACAGAAAGCCGTATTTTTTAATGTGCCTGTCTGCATTGGGACATATGGGTCACAATAGGCTTTCACCCTTTGGGCTAAGTATTGAGAGGCTTGTGGAAACCCTCGCCTAGCGACTGCTCCAGCCTTGTCAATGGTTATGGATTTAATTGTCAGGTTCATCGACCCATCACACTCCAGTGTGGAAGTAATACCCCTCCGCCTCTTGTGTTGTTCGATATGTCCAAGATAGTGAAATAATCCAGCCCCTCCATGTCAGACTCTCTGCTGACCGAGGAGACGATTCCATTGACCATGAAATCACCCTGAGCAATCTGAGCGCCATCCGGCAAAGACGGAAAGCGCACCCTAGTATATCTCTGCTCCCTTGCGCCTCTGTCTAGGACAGCGGTCTGTAGTTTGCTATACCATGATGCGCTACCGATCTGATAACACTTATAAGTGTCGCCATCAGTGCCTTTGATGCGATGCACCAGCGTGATAGTCTTATTGCATGCTAACATCTTGCAAGACCTCCTCTAAAGAGGAGACCAGTGCGAGCGAGGTACATGTTAGCCACCGAGTACAGTGACTCACTCCTGCTCTGCTTGACCGCATAGGTCTCGCTGTATCCGTCATTAGTAGCGGAGGAGACTATGCCGTTAGCAGTGCGTACTTCTTCATCTAAGACAGCACAAATGGCATTTTTCACCTGAGGGAGGAGAGCAGTGGATACCGCTCTCCCCATAATCATGCTGTCTACAAGAGCCTGAGCGCTGTTAATCTTTGAGTAAAAAGCCTCAGAGGATAACTGACCGCCAAACTCCTGAGCATAATAAGCATAGTCTACAGTAACCATGATTAGACAGCCACCGCTACAGTTGCACTTGCGCTATTGACAGTAAACGTACCGCTGACTTTGCCATAGGTAGCGCTTTCTGCTGTATAGTTATAAGTGCCGTTCTTCAGGTTGTACACTGCCTGACCATTTGCGTCAGTGACTTTACGAGCGCCATCTACATTGATTTTGACTCCAGCCTGTGCAGTTGTGCCATGTTTAACGGTCAAAGTAGCGGTGTAGAGCGTTTCAGCAGTCGCTGGCTCAAGATATGCAAACGGCACGTTAATGCGGTCAGGATTGATTGCGCTTGCAGGATTCGGCATAGTCCAGCCAAGTCTGAAAGTAACTCTCAGAGCGACCATATCCTGCTGAGCGAGGTTGTAAACGATGTTGCCACTTGCGTCCTGAATTACCGCTTGGTCAAGGATTTTAACATCCAGGTCTCTGCGCACGCACCAAACTGCCTGAGACCAGTCGCCAGCCAGCAGGAGCGCCTTGGAGGAGTCAAAGCCACCATTGCGAGGGAAGAACGTGGGAGCGCCATCCAGTGCGTACTGAGTTGCGCCTTGCATGTCCGTCTTAAAGATGGGATAACCATTGTCATCTTTGATTCCTCTGAGAGCTGCACGCATGGAGAGAGCGCCAATAGAGCCGTCTACCACACCGCCAGCCTCTTCGACCTTGGAGAAGACACCGCCTACACCCAGCAGTTTATCATAAGTGACTCCGTTGGTGGTGTCATAAGCGACATTGTTACCAGCCTGACGAGCCATTTCGTAAATGGAGAGTCCCCAGTTGGACGGACGATTTTCGCCGAACAGGATAGCCTTGTCCATTGCCTGACCGAAAGCCTGACGGACAAGCGGAGTGATCTGACCGAAAATGTCAATAGCCTCGTCTTCGATGACCGCCTCAGGAATCGGTACGATTACAGCCAGTTCTTCAATATTGATGACTGCCTTTTCCCAAGATGCTTTACTCGTCTGTTTCAGTCCATTGTCACCATTTACAAAGTAAGCCATTGGGAGCGCATCCAGCACTCTGATGTGGTTCTTGCCAGCAGGAGCGTCCGGCAATCTGCGAGCGAGCCGAGCAAAAATGCTCTCCTCGATTTCGTGCTGGAAAATTTCCTCATAGAGTCCCTCTTTGAGCAATGCCTCAGCGTTTGCTCTAGAAATCATGTCATTGTATGCCATAGTTTAAAATATTCCTTTCTACTTTCTGCCCAGTGCTGTCCTGAGTGCATTGTTAAACTTAGAGGCGGAATCATCTCCGCTCTCCTGCTTCTGCCTCATTCCAGTCCTCACTGGTTCTGTTTTGGCAAATAAATACGCTTTTGTCTTTTGCAGTGCCTCCAGTGCCTCCTTGACACCCTCTACACTGCCATCGTCATTGACTTTGACTTTGGTCTTGTCCATCAGGGTCAGCGCTACATCCCCATCCACAAGTCCCATGTCTTTGCCTATGACTTTAACCTCAGACGCAATCAGGCGCTGATTTGCTCTGTTGAGCGCCTCGTCCATTGCTTTCTGCTGAGCCTCTGTAGGCTTGCTGTCTTTCTCGGCTTTGTGCTTCTGCACCAGTTCCCTCAGTTCTGTCTCGCTCATTCCATACTGTTCTTCAAATGAGCGGTAGATGCCATTCTCGGCTCTCTGCGTCCTTGTCTCGATTGCGCTCAATAAAGAGGCTACAATTTGATCTGACGAGGCTTTTGCCTGTTCTGCGTTTTGTTCCATATTAATCTCTCCAGTTTAAAGTCCTGTAGACTGTTATATCCGTTTATGGCTCGTCAGCCTATATATCCACTCCCTTGGGAGGAATGTACAACAAAACCGCTCAGGGAACAAATGACAAAAACCTGAGCGGTTGAGTGGAGCGCCACTGGAAAAAATGAACAAAAAACAGGGCGCTCAGGAGGATGCAATGATGGGCAAGTCATTGCTGGTTTTGAGGTGGTTGCTCCTCAAATTATAGGAGGATGTTGTCCTTTACTTCTATCAGTTTGCCTCTCTCAAAAAAGAGATTCCTGCCAGCCTCTTGGCTGTCTAGAATGGTCTGCATAAACTCCTCAGGAGTCATGTCAATCTCGTAAGCGTTTCCCTCAGAGTCCTCGACTGCTATGCCTCCGCTCGGTTCTCTCATAAAAGGGAATGAGCCAAAGGCTTTGTAGTATGCTATTGTCATTTCATAACTCAACATCATTTTGCCCTCACAATGTTTTTATAATTTCATTAAATACTTCCCATGCTGTTGGGAAGTATTCTTTTATAGCGTTCCTTTGTCCCTCAAAGAATACTGCCTCGGTCATGTGCGCCCATGCTTCTGCATATGCGTTATTGCTGTCGCTCGTCCAGTAACTGGTCTCATGCGTCCATTTACCATTAGCCTTATTTCGTGAAAGCCCTCCCATTATGTCCGACACACCATTATAATAGTCAGGCTTCATCCTTAGCGTTAGCGATATGTTAAAATCCTGAGAGGCTCTGTCTCTTGCTTTTGTCGCCTCTCTAGCGTTCTTGTAGTCAGTCCTGAGCGCTTTCTTAAATTCATCCCTAAGTGAGGCTTGTCCGGCTTTCCAGTCCAGCGCATGCCCATGCTCGTGGAAGTATGTCACTCCGTTGCCTCTTGGGTTATTGTTGTCATTTTGCCAAGAGTAGTAGACTTTTCCAGTATATGGCATAAAGTAAGCATCATCACTGCTACTGTCACCGATAAGCCCACCTGATGGGATGTACTTCTCCCACACTTTTCTAAACTCCTCAGGAGCGTTGTCATAAGCGTCTTCGATAGTTTTTAGGTAGGCTGTCATCTTGTCCCTGAGTCCCTCCCTGATGTTTTCAGGTTTCAGACTGTCAGGAACGAGTTTATACTTTCTCTCATCCACAACATTAGCAACTGCTTTTTGTGGTGTGGTCGCTTTTGAAGCGACTTTTTGCACTGGCGCTATTGCTGGCGGTGTTTTACTGATCTGACCGCTAACAACATAAGTGCGGTCATACTGCTTTTTAAAGCCTGTCTGCTCACAAAAGTCATTGAGTTTATACTCGTATTTGCTCAGCATCTCCAACTCTTTAGCGTTTGGCTTCTGAGCGTGAGCCAGTGCGCTGGATTCTCTCTTATACTTTCTGATGGCTCGCTCCAGTGAGCGCTGGTACTGGCTAGCCTCGTACTCGGTATATTTTCCGCCATTATACTCCACTGTAGCGTCTTCCAGTTTAGCCAGCGCCTGATCTGACCACACCCTAGAAGACCCCTCAGCCCATGGGTAGAACGTATGGCGACAGTTCCAGCCACACAGTCCTGCTCCAGTGCCGTAGCCTGTTGCGCTTCTAAAGTCAGGATACTTTGCGCTCTTACCGCTCAGGGAGTAAATGCGCCCTTGCCACTCTGCGTGGCTCGGTCTCGCTCCAGCGTGAGCGGACACCTCGACTAAATCCAGCCCTAACTCCTCATTTACTGTGAGCTGCAGTTCCGCTGTGGTCTGATTGACTCCTGTCAGCACTGCTCTCCGCACTGCCACATCTACATTGTCAGTATGGACTATGCCCTCATTGACATACATCACTGTCCTGAGTCCCTTGGCACTCAAGTCTTTGACTGCGTTCCTGACCGCCTCAGTTCGTGAAAACGCTCCTGACTCAATCTGCATGTAAGCCCTGTCCAGCGCTTGCCCAAAAGCCCTGTCAGTAGCGTATGCGGTTGTCTGAGTCAGGTTCGTGAAAAGTAGGCTGGTCTTCTTTAGTCCGGCTGATAGTCTCGCTTTCCATTTCTCTGATGCGCTGACGCTCGCCAAGTTATAGCCAGCGTCTGCCAGCCATGCATTTGATGCTAGCACCTGAGCGCCAGCCTGATTGATGAGTTTTGTCAGTTCCGTCTCGGTCTTTCCAGTAAGTTGTGATAGTTTCCGCACTATTAAATTATGGCTGAGACCCATCTGCTGGAGTTTCTGCTCCTGCCATTGAACAGACGCATTAAAGAAGTCCATAGCATTGATTCTCTCCGCCATGTCATTGAGGATGTCAGTCTCCACTTGGGCATATAACTCCGTCAATGCGTCCGGCAATGAATCAATGTATTTAAAGTCAATCACTTATCAAAATCCCATTATAGCGTCCATGCTCTGAATACCTTGGACAGCCATCTCAGCCTGTTGTGCGGTCTCGCCATACCACTTGACCCTATACTCTGCTTTGCTCATGATGCCGTCCAGCACGTCCTGCCTGTCTCTAGTGCGCTCTGCGTCAGTGTCCTCAATGATGCTGTCATCAAAGTCCACATGCACATCAAAGTCAGTACTGAGTCCATTCATGTCCGCCAGTGCTTTATATAGTCCAGTGATAGCCGAGGCAATGACAGCCTCATGCTTTCTGACCGAGCGGAACATCTCAGAGTCCTCGCTGACCACTTCTGTGGCGGTCTTGACTCCTGAGCCGTTAAATTTATACTTATGCTCGCCAAGTCCGCACTTGTATGCCGTCATGTTGACCGCCTCAGAAAGCGCATCAATGTGAGCTGCAGTGCGGAGTTCTCCATTCATCTCCTCAATGCGCTGGCTTTTATCGTCAGTCTGATACGCATAGAAACACAAGTCATTTTCATCAAAGACTGGGATGGTCTCGCCATTGTTTTGGAGCATTATCCTCGCCATGCTCATCGGTATCATTATCCGCTTGCGCCCTAGGTTAAACTCGTTGAAAAACGAGTCATAGATGACATCACATGTCTCTAACTGGTCAAGCGCATTAGCGTAAACAGAAACCCCAAGCGGTGAGTCTAAGTCAATATTGTTTGCAATATTAGGATAAATGATCTGAAACCGAGGGACAGAAGAGCCAGTGTTAAATACTGGCTCTAAGCCCTCAGGCAAGGAGACCTCAGTGAGAGATGATTTACTCTTTCCCACCTTTAAGAGGTGGTTTTCTATTACATAAAGCCCATCCTCTAAGCGGTGAATATTGAGATAGATATATTTATCGTCCCCATCTTTCCGCTCTGACGCAAAGGCGCACTCTGTAATGTCGCCATTGTCCCAAGTCAGCGGATAGATGTTTTGGGCGGTGATATAGTCAATCACGTTACCATTGTCAAAATACTCCACAAATGCGCCAGTGCCAAAGGCAAACGCTTTCTCTATTAACTGGTTTCCGTAAATAGAGAAGTGATTCCGCTCCAAGTCTTTGGAGATTATTTCATTAGCGACTTCATCAGACGCTGTGATTTGCACCTTTTCATTTAGGAGTAAGTTAGCCCAGTCCTCACAGATGCGTTTAGCCATGCCTAGAGTTTTCCGGCATCTCCTGAGCCTCTGAGCGCCATTAAACTGGATATAGTTGTGGATACTCGGCACTCTGCCCTTGTACCACTGCCCCCACATCTTAATGTAAGCCCTGTAAGACTCGTCTATTGTGTTGTATCCTTGCTGTTTAAGCCATTTAATAACCATTAATACCTCTCTAGCAATATGTCTGCCACACTCTCTGTTGAGTACTCTGTAGCGTCCAAGGAGTCAATATTTGTTGTGCCGTCATCCAGCCGAGTATCCTTTAAAGCGTCAGCGTAAACAGCCTGTTTAAAGGCTTCTATGACCGCCTGACAGCCTCTGACTATCTTCAGTCTGTCCTGCGCTATCAAAGTATTATATAGCGCTATACGTTCATTTATTGCCCCTTTGAGTGCGTTACGCACTTCGACATTAATGCCCTCCCTGATGACTGCGACCTGAAAGCCCTCTATCAGAGTCTGCTCTGCTGAGTCGCAATAGACCGCAAAGACCTTATACTTTGCTTTGCATCTCTTGACGAAAGCCACAAAGTCCTCGGTCAGTTTGGTAGGCGACAGCCTGCCATTTGCTCTGTTATCGTGATAGTATTCATCTAAAATCACTACATCATTGTATCCCTGAGTAAATCCAGTACAGACAAAAGCGTGAGCGGATTTAGTACCGCCAAAGTCCACACCTATTTGAGCATACATCACTGGCGGAGGCTCGTCTATGATGTAGCGCTCTGCATTTTCTGCGAGCTGCTGATAGATAATTCCTGTGGCTGTAGTCCAAAGCCCTAGGATAAAACGCTTATAAAAGACCCCAGTGTAGCGTCTCCTATATGTCTCTTTCTTCTGATCTGAGAGGCTTGGGTTATCGTCCATAGTAAAATGGAGATAGATGAGCCTCTGCTCCTTTGCGTGCTGTATCCAGTCCTTATAAAACCAGTGACTAGGATACTCAGGGTTACAGTTAAACCACAGTTTAGCACCCTCGACACTGCACCTTGCTGTCATTTGCAAGACAAAGGACTGAGGCATCAGAGCGACCTCGTCAAAATACGCTCCGGCAAGTGTTGCGCCTTGGACAGTGTCCTGACTCCGCTCGTCCTTACCGCCAAAGATGTAGTAAGTATTTTCTACTCCGCCCTTGGAGATGGTCACAGCGTTCTCTGTCCTGCGTTCCTCGACCTTGTAGCCTCTCGCTTGCAGGATGCTCTTCAGCGTCCTCAGCACGTTCCGCCTAAAGGTCTCTATGGTCTTTCCACTCATGGAAAACTGCTGACCATTAAAGGTGGACATGCTCCACAGCACGAATGACAGCGACATGGGAAGAGTTTTGCCTGATCTGATAGCGCCATCTGCTATGATTCCGTCCATGTCCTTGGTCTTTGGATGCACCCACCAAGTCATGATTTGCAGTTGCCGAGTGCTAAAGGTCTCAATAGGGATTGTCTTCTGTAGCATAATCCCATACCTCGCTGGCTTTGGTTAGCGCTGTCTCCAGCATGTTGTCCTTGCCGTCATCCTTATTGGCTTGAGCGCCAAAGTGGTCTAAATACACCTTTAAGGCGCTTGTGCGGTCACTCGGCTTGTTGTTCGTGTTGCTCGCTATCTCTGTGAGGATTAACACAGCCATCTCAGGAGTAAGCATTGCTTTCTTTGCTTTCTCCTGAGCCTGTGCTATAGCGTCAGCCTCCATTTGACTTATAAGGTTCTTGACATCAGTCAACCTAAGCCATTTATAAGCCGTTTGGCTTACTCCGTTTTCTGACGCTCCGGCGGTCAGAGCTGCTTGAGTAGCATTGTGACCATTTTCGACATAGGCGACTGCAAAGGCTCTTTGCATTTCGGTCATGTTCTGACCTCCTTTCTCAAAGCCTCCGCTCCTCCTCGGTCACTGGCTTTTGCTCCTCCGCTCCTCCTCACCAAATAAAAAGAGGCATCTCTCGACACCTCTAAGCACTATCACATTACCACATTTTTATGGCTCTGAGTAGGACATTTTAGGACATCCTTATCTCATGCCATGACTCGCCAGTGATTTCTTCCATATGTTCCTGACAAAAGTCTTTAAACTCTCCATCAGGCATCCGCTCCACTTGTCTCCTGTAGGTTGTTATAGCGACTTTCTCAGAAAACTCGTTATATTTCTCCTCTCCCAGCATATCCCTGAGCAGTTCCTCCATGGTTCTGAGTAAATCCGTCTTTACAAAGGACTGAGTCATCTCATAGAGCGCTATGCTGAGCGCTGTCTCATACTTCTCTGCGTCTTGTCCCAGTTCCTCAGCGTTGTCCCTTAGTCCCTCTAAAATCTCGATTGCTTCACTCGCTTTCATTTTCTTCTTCCTCCTCTAACTTTCTTATAATGTCTTTTAGTAAGCACTCCTCACACATCTCTATGTGAGAGTCGCAGTGCTGACAGAGTTCCTCCATGAATCGATCTGAATCGATTTTCATTTATGCTTTTCCTCCTTGTCTATCTCTCTCCATGTGTAATATAAAGCCCAAGACAATGGCTTTGTCACATATTCCATTTTTAAGGCTCGCTCATAGTTTGCTTTTAATATCTCTATGGCTTGCATTAAGTCCGGCAATGTGTCCATTTTGCGCCACTTGCCTCCTACTTGGACATAGCGCTCAATTTTCTCCTGTTTCGTCATTTTTTCCTCCTTTATAATCTTCAAATCTCTTACACCTAGCAAAGATAATTTTGTTATTACACCAGCGCTGTAAGTCTCTTATCTCTCTCGATGCACTTGGCTTGTTGTAAATCATGACATAAGGATTGAAACCGCACTCTCGTAATTTATATATCCTATAGAGCGCTCTCTCTATATGTTCAGCGGTTGAAACATTTTCGTAATTCGTCAGGCAATATACTATTTTCCTCCTGTAATCTTTTACAGCATATTGATCTGAAAAAGCCTTAAACTTGTCCTCTAGGTTGTCATTTGGGTTGTCCCAAGCAAAATGTAGGCGCTTTATTTTCATGCTGTTCAAGTCTGCAATATCATCAGCGTTTGTAAGCCGTATATCAATCCCTTGTGTAAAGTCAATCCATGCGCCTGTCTCTTTGTATTGCCTGAGCAAGTCCCTTTTCTCTCTGCATGCTGTTATATTTGGGTCAAGCACTTTTATCTCTTTTTGACCATTCCAAAAGTCTTTTACATCTGCCACTTTTACCGAGCATCTACCCTCCTTACTTGCCACATGGCAAAACGAGCATCCTCTTGGGCATCCTCTACTTGTCATAGATACCGCAAAATCATATTGTGGATATATGGAGTAGTCAGGGAACATTTTCTCTATTTCGTCCGGCAATTTTGTATTTTTGCTTTGGTCAAAATGCTCTTTACCATCATCTCTCAGCGTGATGCAGTACCCTGTCCCTCCCTTAATGACTTCCCCACAATTAACTGGCTCAGGCATGTCATGCGAGTATATGGATGAAAATATCTTACTCATGTAAACCCTATCATAATAGAAGAGGTCTCCTTGCCACCACTCAACTAAGTCGCCTCTAGCCTTGTGGTAGGCGCTTATTCTCATGAGCGCCAAGTTTGGGAAGTGATGCCCATCCACATCAATAAGCCCTATCAGCATATCCCCTCCAGCATCTCCGCCCACTCTTCTAGGCTTAGTCTTACATCTGTAAAGTCCTGACCATCTCCAACTACTACCACTGTCCCTACATAAGCCATTCCGTCTATGAGACAGTTCTGAGGCTCTAAGCCAAACAGCAAACCCTCCTCATTGACCAGCACCCAGTCCCATTGATCTGACAGCCTCACCGCCTCGATATAGCCATGTACCAGTCTCTGAAACTCGTGAATATCGTTCTCAATGTCTTCAAAATGCCCTATCTTTTCATTAGGCTCTTTTACGATTACCCTCATTTTTTATTCCTCCTCGTAAGGTATCTCATAAGTAATGATTGCGCCACAATTCTCACAGTGGCACTGGTGTATCAGTCCCTCACCCTCATAGCCATAGTCCTCAAAAGTAAAATCAGCGTCCCATATCACCGCCCTAGCCAAACAGTTAAAACACTCATATAGTCCTGTTTCTTTTTCTTCGTTTTCCATGTTTTCCTCCTTAAAATAGTGAGAGCTGCTCTTGCTTTCCATCTGTCTCGCCTCGTAAACAGCACTTGATAATGTGGGCTATTACCTCCACTGTCCAGCCGTTACCGAGGAGTCTGTAGGCTCTTGTCTCTGCTACTGGGAATTGATACCACTCAGGGACAGTTTGCAATCTAGCGCACTCTCTCACTGTCAATTTTCTTAAAATCCATTTGCCATCTTGCAACTTTATGGGATAAGTCCGGCTCTTGATGGTGATCTGATTGTCCTTTACAACATAGACAGGGTATATTTTGCCGTCAGCGTTGCTCTTGGCTTTGATTGGAGTGCCGTCCTCATCCCATTCCACTGGAGTGGCATAGCCTATCTGCCCCATGTGCTGGTATAGTTCGTTCTCTCCTGTTAAACAGTTGCTTTTATACTCCATCTTTCTGCCTCGTCTCGTTGGGCTGGTGGGATGCAACATATCAACGCACCCCCCCTCAGGAATCACTGCAAAGCCTGACGCTACTGCTTCATGTACCATCATAGGCTCGCCTACTTGCAAGGCATAAATGCCTGTTTTAGCGCCCATACCCCCCCCATTTCCGCAAATCGTTACCGCTTTGCCATTCGTGTCATATATCCTAGTCTGCTTACTGTTTCCCAGCGTGCCGTCCGGCTTTGGTAGTTCTCCTATGCGTCTTACATAGTTGTTAATGTCTTCCATCTTTCACCTCATCAGCGCACAGCGTTGACAGTCCTCTTTCCATCGTCCTGCCTAGGCTCTGTCCATACTCGTATGAGCATCTCATGACGTATGACTTACCCCCCCTGTGACTCCTATCGGTTCACTGCCGTCTAGGATGTCTCTCAGGAGGATGCCCTTGTCTTTGGGCTGTTCCACTTTGACCCTGTGGTAAGTGCCGTCTGCTGTCCGCTGTCCGACCCAGTAGAGCCTCTGACGATTCTGAGCGGATACCAGTGCCGAATTGATGTCATGAGGCTCTATCCCTAACTCTCTTGTGATGCTCGCCCTGATGCCGTCTGACATGCTCCTATTATTCTCGTAGATAAACCAGTGAGGCTTTGCTTCTCGTATTGCTCTCACATACTGCTGGAATAACTCCCAGCCCTCTCCGCTGGCTCTTGTCTCTCTTGTTCCTGATGCCTTAGCAATACTCCAGTAAGTGCAAGGTGAGCCTCCTATCAGAAAGTCAACTCCCTCAAACTCTCTAAAGTCTGCCTTAAATACATCTCCTCTTTGGATGATCTGAGGGAAGTTAGTCCTAGATGTCTCAATAGCGTATTGGTCTATCTCGTAAGCGGTGTAGTTATCTATCTGCACTCCGGCACGCATGAAAGCCAGCATACCGCATGACATGCCATCAAACAGGCTTAGCACTCGCATTGATGTAACTCCTCAACTTTTCTCTGTAGATGGGAGGACAAAACTTATTGATATAGTCCTCAGTCCCTTTTGCGTGAGCTGCGCTTGCCTTTGCCAGTGATGCCAGCATGGTCTGCTCGTTTTTGTACCATACGCATGTCTCAGGCTCGCATGCGCAAACGAGAATGATACAGCCGTTCTCTGTCTTTCCTTTGGTCTCTGCAAAAATGCAATCTGTTTTCATTTTTTCCTCCTTTGGTCTATTGCTTCAAAATAGTCATCCAGCCACTGGATAAAGTCCGCTGTGCATGTCCGGCACAAGTCATGTTTTTCTATGTGAGCGTCAGAGATATTGATCTGACACTCGTTAGGGAGGTCTTTTATCTCTCTCCCACAGTGGTCACAGTAAGTTCTTCTCATGTGCGTGTCCCTCCAATATCGTCAGCGCCTCTCTCTCTATTCTCCTGATATGTCTGTCAGAATAGTTGAGAGTCTCCGCTATCTCCTCCTGAGTGAGTCCTGTCCTGTAGCGCTCTCTGATGACTGTCTCCTGTAGATTGGTGAGCCACACAAATAGCCCCTCGACTTCTCGCTCAAATCGTTCCTCGGTCTCCAAAGAGTTCAACAGCATCCTCATGCGGTCTCTGCACTCGTCCAGCATGTCCATCCGCCTAAATACCGCTTGCTCTGTTGGGTTACTTATCTGTCCTGAGTGAGGCATGCCTGTCAGGGCTTGCGGATGCACATCCGCTATAGCGTCCAGTTCGTCCACTATCTCCTTTAGGTCTGATGTGCATCTGCTTATCATGCCCCTCACGGCGCCCCAGCGCCTCAAAATTGCCTTTATTTCGTTATGCATGGGATTTCTCCATTAACCGCTTTAAACGCTGATTTTCGCCCTCTAAACGCTTTACAAGAGCCTTTGCCTCATCTAGGTCGCTTGTTAAGTGCCTTATTTCGTTTTTTAAAGAGCAATACTGGATAAACTGGGCTGTGCCTCGTGCTTTCTGTTCTGCCTCAAGTCTTGCTCTCTCATCCGCTACAGCCTTAGCCACTTTCTTAGCGGTTGTTTTTCTGAGCTGCTTTTTCAATGCCCCACAATACAGCCAGCCGAGGAAGAGAATAGTGACCATGATGAGGACGCATATCCCTATGACCCTATCCGTTGATCTGATTGCCTGTTCCACTGTTATCAGTTCCATGTTTTGCCTCCTTGTAGATTCTTATGAAGTCCTCCAGCCTCATCGTGACCAGCCATTTTTTGCCATTCTTTCTGCTCATCACTACTGGAGTGTCCTGTCCGGCATCTCTGATTGATTGCTCCATAGCCTCGTCTAGGTTCAACCGCTCGACTCGTTTGCACTCGATATGGATGCCGTCAATACCAGTCACATCAGGTGAGTCCTGAGACCCTTTAAACTGTTGCCCTCTATGAGAGTCAAATCCGTTTCCTCTCAGCACCTTGGCGAGTTCTAACTCGCCTCTCTTGCCCTTTGCTCTGCTGTTCATGGCTTTGCGAATAAGTCCAAGACTGTCATGAGGCTCTCACAGACTACCCTAGCCTTTTCCCTCGTCAGGATGATGCGCCCATTGTCTTGGGTCACTATTGCAATCCTCTTGTCATCAGGATGAGTGACAAAATACAGTCCTCTTATCCCAGTCTCATGCACTATCAAGTCAGAGTGGGCTTTCTCAAATTTAACTAGCCAATTCATATGCTGTACTCCGCTACTCTGCAAGTCTCTCCAAAGCGGTTTTTGACTTTAATCATCTTTGAGTTGATCTGATAGCCTCTCTTCCTGAGGTCTGAGACTCTAGAGGCAAGTCTCAGGATACCTAAATCCTCAATAGCCTCCAGCGCTGTGATTTTCTTATGTTCATATAAGTAATTGATGAGTCTGTCCTCTTGTGTCATATGTGCCTCCTTAAAATTTAACTACCATGTTCTCAATGTCCCCTATTGGGCTTTGTGAATATCCGGCAATCACTCTATTAGTCTTCTTAGGTTTCTGCTCTCTGCGTTCCCAATTCCTGAGAGCTGCTTTCCAGTCGCTCATGGGTACTCCGTTTGAGAGTCTCCACTTTTGCGCTTGGTAGTAGTCCACAAACCTCTCAGCATCCACTGAGTTATGTCTCTCTGAACAGTAGGCTTTCACTTCATCAAGTGATGGTGGTGCAAATCTTTTCTCTTTACATGCGTTAGCATGTTTCTCTTTTATATTTATTTCTTTATCTTTATCTTTATCTTTATCTTGTAGCCACTGGGTTGCTTTGGGTTCGACTGGGTTCTCTTGGGTTGTGTTGGGTTTGTGTTGCATGCCGTTGGCTTTGTTTCTTTCACAGATTCTTTGATAGGCTTCTCGCTGGCTGTCTATCATTTTCTGCACTGTCTTCCATATATAGCGCTCATTCCCCTGAGGGATGGGAGGCGCTCCGTCTTTGGCATATTCCAGCATTAGGACGAACAGCCTACCCTTTTCCTCATCGGTCAACTCTGCTATTTCATCAGCAAAGTCTGTATAAATCTTGAAGTAAGTCATGGCTCAGAATGGGAGGTCATCGGTGTTGACATCTGCAAAGCCGTCCGGCTCTTTCTTCTTTGTCTGAGGAGTTAAAAACTCAATCTCCTCAGCCAGCACATCCAGCGAGTGCTTGGTCTCGCCCTTAGCCTGATAGGAGTTGTACTGGAGTTCTCCAATGACAGCGACTTTCTTACCCTTGCTAAGATACTTGGCACAGTTCTCGCCAAGTTTGCCCCATGCGTTGATGCGGAAAAAGTCCGTCACAGGCTCGCCAGCCTTTTTACGATTGACGGCAATGGAGAAAACTGCTACTGAGTTGCCGTTTGAGGTTGATCTGACTTCAGGGTCTTTTGTGAGGTTTCCAATCAATGTAATCTTGTTCATGTTTATGTCTCCTTATTGATATTTGTGGTAGTAAAGATTTTTCTCGTCCCAGTAAAAGTATTGTTCTTTGAGGTAGTCCCTCAGGGTCTCTCTTATCTCGTTGCGCCTGTCTGAGTTGTCATATGCATGATGGCATGGGATGCAGAGGGTTACTATGTTCTCCTCGACTCCTAGACCTCCGGCACTCCTTGGGATAAAGTGGGCATTAGGAAAAGCGCCATAACTCCGTCCGCACAAGACACAGCGCCCTTGGTCACGCTCCCAAACTCGCTCTTTTACTTCTCGGCTAATGGCGCACGCTTTTGTCTGTTTGTGCATAAAGTCGCCTCAATTCCTCCGCTGAGAGCGTTTCAATACCTAAGGCTTTGCACTCGCTCACAGTGCCGTCTACCAGCCTAGAAAACTCCTGAGAGTTGAGTACATGCGTCTGCTTATACAGGGCATATATCTCGCCTCTCTCGTCCGCTCCCAGCCATTCCACATAGGGATAGTAGTCAATAGGGTTGACTCCCTTGGGTAGCGTGATGACTATCTCCTGACCATCCTTAGTGGCTAGCGTCCCATACTGGCGCACCAGCCAGCGCTTCATCTCATCTATGCTCGCTCCTGTCTTTTCCGCCAGTTTGGTACATAACACATGAAAGTAAGCGTTAGCGGTCAGGCTTCTCTTTTCTCGGTGCTTGCGGATGTCAACATCCAGCGCCTCATCATGGAGGGAGTCATAGAGGTTTTGAGCGGTCTTGACATCATCTACTCTGATGCTCAGTACCCACTCGCCTGAGTACTCCCTCGACAGTCTCAAATCATGCGCCCTCATCTTGTTTAGCCTTATCGACCAGCCACAACTTGATCTGAGTGAGCTGCTCGTCTGTAATCATGTCCCATGCCTTGCCCTTATAGCCCTGAGCGTTAATCATGTCCGCTAAATTGTGATTGCCAGCCATGACTACTATGGTCTTTATCAGGATGTCTCTGTCCACTGCTGGCTTATTGATGGGAGTCTGCTCAGACTCCGGCAAGTCCTCGCCAGCATAGATGTAAAGCCCTAAGCCATGCCTTGCACAGGCTTTAGTCAGTGACCGCTGGATGGTCTTATTCACATCAAAAGAGGTGATGGTCTCCAGCGTGATGGAGCGGTTACGTGCATCCATGACAGGCAAATACTCAATATACTCAATGCCCTCAATCGTCACACCAGTTTTGACCCATGCGGTCTTGCCATCGGTGTGGTAGTTCCAGCCCTGAGCGTTCTCATAGACTTTATAAGTTGCCTCAGGAAAAGCCTTTTTAACCTCTGACCAAGCCCAAGCCCAAGAGAGGTAGGTCAGGTTTCCTTTTTTCTCGGTGTGTCCGTTTACGTTAATAGCGTTCAGTGTTTCAAATACGCTCATTTTTTCTCCCTCCTTTTGATAAAGTCTGAAAATGCGTCTAAGTCATCAGTGCAGTAGTTAACATGGTCATTGTTATTGAGTCGCTCTTTTGCAAGTTTCAGGAGCGCCTCATTGATGTCAGGGAAGAGGTAAGCCAGCAGTCCATTGACCTCCACCTTTTCGCTGTACTCCTGCCCATACTCCCAAGCGGTCTGCTCATCGTAAGCGAGTTCTTTGAGACATCCGGCACAGATTCCATTGAACAAGTCAAAGTGGTACTCACCGCACTCACTGCACTCAAAAGCCTCGTCAATGTCCTCGCTGTCACAGAATGGGCAAAACATTTCTGTGTACTGCACTGGGTCTCCGTCAATTCTGTCCACCCATTTCTCTATCCTTGGGTCTTCAAAGGTCTTACCGCAATCATGGCATTTGAACATCAGTTCCATTTTTTTCTCCTTTCAAATGTTCCTCCAGTAGCCTCTCCAGCACTGTCAGAAAGTTGTTTTTTTGTTCCTCGGTCATTGTTGTGTCCTCCTTAGAGCCTCAGACTCCTGTCAAGAGTCTTTTAGCCGAAAAAAATTTCGTGCATGCGCTGATCTGACAGTCTCAGGACTCCGCTGATGGCTTCTACCTCGTCAATGTAGAAAGAGCCGAGTCTCGACTTGCGCATGAAAGTGCTTCTGCCCATGTGTACCTTTTCCGCCAGTTCCTGCTTGGTCATGTTCTGCCTTGCCAGTTCCGCCTTGAGTTCTTCTTCCTTATACATGTGTTTACCTCCTCTCTTGCCTTAGTAGGATACCTTAATCCCTTAATAAGATACCACTAATATAAGACTCTTGTCAATCTATTTTTAGTTTGACATGAGCCTAAAATGAGACTATAATTGTAAACAAATAATGAACAGGGAGGGCAAAGCCATGACCATTGGAGACCGCATAAAATACTACAGAAAGATGGCTGGATTAACTCAGGAGGAGTTAGCGGTAAAGATTGGGACGCAAAAACAGGCTATAAACAAATACGAGACAGGCAAGGTCACAAACATCCCTATAGAGCGTTTTCAGAAAATGGCGGAGGTATTGGGAGTTAGTCCGGCTGAATTGATGGGACGCAAAGAGCCACAAGAGAGAGCCGTCTCTGATTTAGAGCTGCGCTTTGCCCTATGCAAAGGTCAGGACATATCAGACGAGGATTACAAGGCTATCCTAGCATTTAGAGACTATATCCTGAGCAAAAAAAGGTGAGGAGATTTTTGGACAGCGTTTAGTTTAATATGTAGATGAGGTGAGAAAAATGGATTTATTTGAGTATGCTGAGGAGAATGATATTGAGGTCTATGTCTGCCCTCTAGGGCTGGAGGGCTGTTCTATGGAGATTGATGGAAAGTGCTACATTGGGATAGACTACTATGCGCCTCATGAGGATGAGATACTGGCGCATGAGTTGGGACATTGTCTTTATGGCGGATTTTATAACCGCTACAGCCCTTATGATGTGAAAGCCAAGGCTGAACGAAGAGCGGACAAGTGGGCATTTAGGAAACTCTGCCCACTGTCCTACCTCCGTCAGGCTAAGGGAGACTTGTGGGACATTGCTGAGGATTTAAATGTCTCAATCGGTTTCCTGACCGAGGCTGTAAACTTTTACAGGGAGGCTGGAGTGCTATGAGGACAGCCATCTATGTAAGAGTATCATCAGAGGAGCAAGCAAAGTTTGGCTATAGTTTGGAAGAGCAGAAAAGGCTGGGAGAGGATTACTGTAAGGAGCATGGTCACACTGTTGTAGGAGTCTATGCTGATGAGGGAGTGAGCGCCTCAAAGACACTGACAAAGCGCAAGGCGCTCCTGAGGATGGTAGCGGACGCTGAAATGGGCAACATTGATCTGATAGTCTTCAAAGACCTCACAAGGTGGTCACGCAATGGGTCAGCGTTCTACAAGATTCAGGACAGGCTCGACAAGTGCGGAGTAGCATGGGTCTCTATCCAACAGCCTTTTTTAGAGACCCTAACACCAACAGGGCGCTTTCAGGTGTCAATCGTGTTGGGCGCAAGTCAATTAGAGGCGGAGCAGACTGGCGAGCGAGTCAGGTTCATCCAAGACGGACGAGTGCAAAAAGGCTACTATCCATTTGGCGCTCAGGCTATCCCATTCGGCTATAAGACCGAGAAAACTGAGGGAGGCTTTAAACTTGTGCCAAGTCCGGCAGAGGCGCAAGTGGTCAGGGATGTCTATGACTATTTTACCAAATGCGCTAATTTAACCCATACCGCTGAGGCATTTGGGCTGAGATATACCCATACTGTCAAAATATTATCTAATAGGATATATCTAGGCGAGTTTAGAGGACTGAGCGGATTCTGCGAGCCTCTTATCACTCAGGAGATATTTGACAGCGCTCAGCGCATGCGAAAACATAAGACCTATCCAAATAAGAAAAGAGGCACTTATACCTTTTCCTCGGTTGGGCGGTGCTGGTGCGGTTCTGCTCTGATTGCGTCCACAATGGCTGGCACAACTAAAGCCTATTATAGGTGTACAGCATGTAGGCTAAAAGGTATATCTGAGCGACTGCTAGAGGAGACTATCCTGACCGAGTTGGAAAGATACCTAGGAGAGGAGGAGATAGAAGTAAAAGCCAAGTATCAGGAGAGAGCTGCACAGCGCAAGACGCTGGTCACAAAACTGGACAGGCTGAATGACTTATATATTGACGGCAATATCACTAAGGCTAAATACAAGGAAAAGAAGACCGCTCTAGAGGCTCAAATCTCTGCACTTGCTGAGGAGCGTAAACCAATCAGCGCTACCTTTAAAGGCAACTGGAAAGAGGCATACATGCGCCTAGATGCTAAAGAAAAAAACGTGTTGTGGAAGTCCACCCTAGAGAAGTTCGTCCTGAATCAGGACAGAACAGTGACATTATTTTTTGCCTGAGCCTTGTCCATAGACCACACAGACGGCTCCGCCTATCCTAAGGACAAGTAAAAAGCCTGACCTACTTGGTCAGGCTCTTTCTTAGCAGTTCTTTGATTAGTCCCTGTTTATTCTCCGCTGTCTCCAGCAATGCGATGATGTCAGCATCTGTGACTCTGTTCAACTTGAGGCTGATCTGAATCACGTTCTTTTCCTGATACTTTAACTTTGCTCGTCTCTGTGACTCAGTCTGCATTGTTGACTACCTCCAGCAAGTAGTACAGGCAACTGTGCAAGTCTGAAAACTTGGCTACTGTCTTATAGTGCCAGCCACTCTCCCACCATTTCATCCTAACAGCGTAAGGGTTAGCATATCGGTCAATCCTGATGACTTCATAGTGTTGTCCTTTGCTGTTGACCTCTGCCACTTTTCCAGTCTTAATGTGTTCCCTGATAATCATCATTATATCCTCCTTATAAAATCTCTTCAAGACTGTCCATCAAGTCATAGATGCTGTCCACAGCCTCATCCAGCGTGTCAGCGTTCTCTTCCAGCGTCTCGCCTCTCTCAGTGTACTGGAGGCTCTCAGGGAGATTGTCATAAGCCTCTCGCTCTTCTTCTCCGGCTGATGAGATGATGTCCATAGCCTCCTGTAAAAGTTCCATTGCTCTGCGGATGTCTTTGCGTCTTGGGTTGTTCATTTTTAAGTCCTCCTTTTATTTAGCCTGTCATCATCAGTGCAAGTAGGCTGTCTCTTGCAGACTCCCTGATGGGAGTTTCGACTCATTCATAAAACGCTTCTACCAAGTCGCCAGCCTCTACTACAGACGCATCTGCATGGTAGTGATTGTTGTATGCCTCTTTAAAAAGCACAGCATTGATAAGTGAATCAAACGAGCCAGCAATATATTTTGCTTGACGGCTTTTTTTCTCGTCCCAGTGTATTGCGATTACTAAATACTTCATTTTTAAGTCCTCCCTTGTTTTGATGTACCGATTATATCATTGTACAATTATATTGTCAACCCATAAGATACAATTTTTTTAAAAATATTTTAGCAAGAGCCAAAAATAAAAAAAGCGCTCCCTTTGGGGAGCGTTTTCTTAGTCAGTAGTGCCAAAGTCATCTAACTGGAGTTTGTTATACTGAGCGGTGGAGATTTCAAGAGTAGACGCTAACAGAGTCGCCAGCGCCATCACAGTAGCGTTTACTTGGTCACCGAGTGGGATGCCCCAAATCTTGGCAAGCGCCAAGTAGAAGACTCCCAAGGCTGGTAGCCAGCGCTGTATCTTGTTAAGGATGTCATAGAGTTTGTTAGACATTAACATAGTTTCCTCCCATTATATGAATGTATTCTCAGATAAGGCTTTTTTATAAGCCTCTTTGATAAGTTTAATGGATGCCTCAGCCTTTGAATTGCTAAATCCTTTGTGAGCTGCACAGTAGTCCTCATAGTGGTCAATGCATTGTGAAATATCGTTAAAAGCCTCCTGAGAGTGCTGGACTTTTCTCCGGCACTCGTCAGCAAAGGCTATAATCCTCGATCTGTCCTGCACTATAAACTGTTGCTCGTTCTCTTTGATATGCTCGTCCAGTTTCGCCACTATATCGTCTAACTTTTTGCTGATAGAATCGTTTCTATCTTTCCTCCGCTGATTTGCGGAGAAGAGTCCTGTTATCAATGCGGTAAAGCCTCCGCTCCCTAAAATTGCCAATATGATGGTCACAGCGTCTGTCATTTGCTGACCACCTCCGTATATCTCGGCTTAGAGGATATATAGCCCTCTCTGCCTTGCCACTCCACTCGATACCAGTTAGGAAACTCCTCAGCCTGTCCTAGAAGAGGCAAATAGTCCTTAGAGTTAGCGGTTGGCGGAATTGGCTTATATTCTGTTCCATTGCCCTCTCTGACCCTTACAGAGCCTTTAGGATGGACATACTGCTTAGTCTCAGGAGATGGCTCAGGCTCTTCCTCAAAGTCCACAAAGGGAGGGACAGAGATAACATGCCAATAACTAGGGCTGTAGCACTCCCTGACGCATCCGCTCTGTCTGCCTTTGCAGTGGATGACCTCGGTATCTGATACAAGCATGCCCACATGAGTCATGTGCTTGGGATTATTCTGCTCATGGCGAAATACCATATAGCCCTTTTTGACCTCGGTGGTATCCTGACATTCTGAGTGGATGCCGTTGGCGCTTTTGTCATGCGTGTATATCCCTAGGAGATTCTGCAAGAGATACATGAAAAGCCCTGAGCAATCAAAAGCCCTCAGGACATCCCCATAGCCGTCTTTGACTTCTTTCTTCCAGTGTTCCACTGCTAAGTCTGCCCAAGGCACATAATGACCTTTTACGTTAGTCCCACCAGTGTGAGCCTCCATTCTTCTAATCCATGCCTCAGTGATCTGATTCTGACCCTGAGCGCCATAGACATATATGGAGTGATTCCGCACTTGCTCCTCTAGGTAGGAGACAATAGTCTCCAGTTTAACTTTCTTCATTTTCGGTCACCAAATACTCTCCATGCTGATAGACATAAGCCATAAGCACATTAAGTTTATTATCCAGCACGCAAGCGCCATTTAGAGGGATTTTTGCAAGAGCTGCTTCACTCAGGATATAGTGATATTTAGCCTCCGCCTCCATGCGGTCAGCATAGTTGTAAGTTATATAGTGATATGAGCCATCAGCCCACATCTGCTCCTCGACTACTAAAAACATAGGAAACTCCTTTCACATTTATACCTCAATGGAGATTAATCGTCCCAATCTACATGGTCAATGCCAGCCGTTCCGTCATATGCTACGATAAAGTATACATCAACATCTCCATGTTCATCTATTCTAGCCAATCCAACTCCACCAGTTGTAATAGTATAATCTCGTGAGCCGAGTACAACATACCCACCACGCAACTCGCAAACAAGTCCATTCGCCGATGCACTTACAGTAACAGTTGCTGTTCCTTCATATGTTGGGATAGAACCTATTTGCTGACCTTTTACTCCGTCTGTTGTTTCGTAAATGGTAAAACTGCGAAAGTAACTTGCTCCGCCATATGTATATCCCAAATCCACACGAACAGTCTTTGCTACTCCCCCACCACCGCCACTTTTTTCATAGGTGATGGTAACATCATCCGCCATGAAAGTGCCATTCGTTTCCAATACTTCCGTACCGCTATCCGACAGAGAAGCAATTACGGAATTGTTATAACTGATTTCTACATCTGCCATACGCTCACCTCTTAACCATCATAGTCAACGCCATCATAAGTGATTGTGCCGTTACCAGTAACGCTAAAATAATCACCACCAGCACTTGCATAACCAACACGAGAAACATCACCAGTACAAGTTATAGCGGATACATCATAATCAACAGACATCCCTTCTAATTCTACTGTTATTTGCGTTATTGATGTTGGTATCGTTATTTCTGCTGACCCACTTGAAGAGGTTACTTCACCTATTTTTTCTCCTCGAACACTATTTGTATAATCATGAATTTCACATGAACTAAAATTACTTGGATGTACTGGATTCGTCAGCGAAACAGTAACAGTATAATTTGACGGAGTCGGCTGATGATGCTCCCCATTGTAAACAGTGAGTTGGCTAGAGTTTGAACCATATGCGGAGACTCGTCCGGCTGTTCCGCTCGATATGTATCCAGCGGTAACAGATGGAGTGATGTTAGAATAGCCGTCTGCTATAGCCGTTATTTCTCCGTACTCATCCACAGAGATTGAAACATTGGCGGTGATAGTTGTTGATGGAGTAGTGGCTGACCCACTCGCCACAGATGCGCTTGCGTAATTGGTCACATCTGCTGTTCCAGCGGAAGTAATTGAAAGAGTACCGCTGACCAGTTCACTGGCTGATACAGTAACAGCAGTGCCTGAGATTGTTCCGCCAGTTATGTATCCAGTGGTATTGGTAACTGACGGAGTGACCGCTATGCTGTGATTACTGACAGTTCCCTTGGACGCTGTTGGAGTTCCGGCTGTTCCGCTTGGCATTGCTCCCACTGTTACGGAGACCGAGGAAAGTCCATCATAGCCTGTGTCAGGCTCAATGGTAGCGCTCTGCTGTGAGGTTGTAGGAGTATAGGAAACAGATTTGCTCTGTAGTTCAGGGTCAACGCTAGGCACAAGAGTGCCAGTGATCTGAGAGCCATCGTTTTTGTGGGCGGTGTATGTCTGTAAAAGAGTCTCAGCGCTGACTGTATCTTGAGTCACATCCATAATAGTGACTCCGTTTAAAATAACTTTACTATATGCCATATGTCTCTCCTTATGTCAGGTTTCCGCTATTGCGGACATTCTCCGCTATAGACCTGATGGAAGTCAAGAGTCCCCAGCCATCTACATCTCCCCTAGGCGCTCTCCACACTTGAATGACATACTGCTCTCTTATGTCCGTAATTTGTCCCCAAGCGGTAGAAGTCATATAGGTGGCATGTCCTCTGATGCCGTAAACAGGCGCTTTTACTGTAAGGTTTGCGCCTGAAAGACTAGGCGCTTGTCCTGTAACATATGCGCCATAGGTGACATTATTTGAGACAGCAATAGCGGACGCTGATGTCCAGTATATCTCTCGACCTGATGAGCCGTTTGCTGTGACAGCCTGATTGACTGCTGTAATGGCTTTACTTCCGTCAATCGTCTCAAATTCATTTGCTGGTACATACATGACCTCATAGAGATATGCTGACGCACCATAGTCACATCTGCCTTTGACCTTTGTCGCTGTGTTATATTGAGGTATAGCCAAACCTCGCATAGTGACATAGTAACTGTAGTTAGTTCTGTCCAGCGAAATCACAGGAGACAGAGCTGCACCTGTCAAAATAGTCTTTGCTGAGGTGGCATAGGCTGGGATTGTTAGCCCCAAATCCGCTACAACACACTCGTCTGCTGTCCATGTATGCACAAGTTCAGCATCAGGGCGGATGACATAAGGCTTGACCTTGCCTACACTTTGCACTCCAGTGATTTCGATAATTGTACCGCCATGCGAGTCAGGTGTCTCAACAACATCTACTCCCTGATCTGTCTTAGTGCCTACAGCCCTAGAGCCGTCAGCCTTAAAAAAGACCTTGCCCTCTGCGACATCAGACTCCACTGCAGTGGTTGGAGTAATGTCAATGATTGACACCGCTCCAAATACCACTTTGTTTACATATTGATTAGCCATGAGTCTCCTCCTTAGCCTATCGTGACAGTCTTGCCTCCGCTGGCATTGTCAGTTTCTACATATGGGATAGCGTTCACTGTGACCTGAGTCAGGTAGTTATAGTCAGGAGTGTCCGGCAAAACAGTCTGAGAGGTAACCGCTGGAGTTACTGTTTTAGCCTGAGCGTGGACATCCTCAGAGCCTGACATTGTCCCCTCCACTGAAAGAATCGTGACCCCAGCACGAATATTTTCAGGGATGATTTTAGCCTGTTCTGTGGAGGAGATGGAGACCTTTCCGCTACCATCGTGATAGCCTTGCTGAATCGTGTACTGCTGGGCTTTGGTGGTAATCGTTCCAGTGACCGCTCCCCTGTTTGGCATTGTGCCAGTTAGTACAGCGCCATTCTTTGCAAAGGTCTTTGTAGCCAGTACCTCCGCCACAGTTGCTGTAGCGCTGGATGAATCGACATCAAATGCACATGAGCCAGTGACCTGAGCGCCTGTAGCGTCATGCATTTTAAATCCGGCAAGTAACTTGTCCGCTGTTGCGGTGTCGCCTGTCAAGTCTATAAGAGTATTCCCTCCATAGATAACTTTGTTTACATACTGATTAGCCATTTACTACTCCTCAATCGTTTATATTTTGCGCTATATATACTGTCAATCCCTTTTCATTGGAGACCTCATAATAAGGGACTTCTCTCACTGTGACATTGTCCTGCATGCGCTTGTCTCTTGTCTCAAGCGTCTGCACAGATGTCTGAGGGATGACCACATAAGTCCCCTCATAAATAGGATAAGCCTCAGAGCTGCTCAAGAGTTCAGGAATGACTTCCACTAATTGCTCGGTCTCCTCAGGGATAATAAATATCTCCTGCTCTTTCTGCTCTTCTTCGACTTTGATTAGTTGCTCATATCGTGCCATGTAGCCTCCTCGGTGAGGTTCAAGATACCCTTGGCTATGGTCTTTGTATATCCGTCTTTGACTTCTACATCCCATACATAAGTATGATATGCCAGCGTCTCAGTGTCCTCAGGCTCGATGACCACATGCCAGTGATTATCCTCTCCAAAGGTCATGTCTGCCAGCGTCTTCTGAACTATGACTGTGGGAGCGTTCCAGCCCAGCCTGATGGTAAAATACATCTCCCTCGGTGCTGTGGTGATTAAGTTCCCCTCAGCGTCTTTCCTAGGGAATGAGAAAAAACCAGTATCACCTCTTGTGAGGTTTAACTCCTGTAAAATAATATCTGCCATGTTCTGCTCCTTTTAGCATATTCTAATAGCCATAAGTCTACCCAAGCACGCAAGCGCTGAGCCACTATTTTGCCAAGCGTTTAAATAGTACACTGTGGACGCTGATACCGATATAGCCGAGCAAAACCGAGTGAAAGCATGACCGCTACCATCTGACCATCCTTTTATCTCGTCTGTAGTCAATACTGCCACAGTGCTACCACTGGAGTCTTGTGCTGTTGACAAAGCACACCAGCGTCTTCCAGTTGAGGACATGCCCCAGCGCACGCATCCACTGATAATCCATTTACCTTTTGGCAAAGTAAACTGAGCGACACTTTTATAAGTAGAGGCTGTCAGTGAAATCTCTGATGGAGAGTTTGATACTGTTTGACCAGTATATGATAAATCTCCGTACGTTGTGACAAGATTGGTAGGTATCAGGCTCGCCTGAGTCGCTCCAGTTGGGAGAGCGCTCACAGTAGTCCCATCCCATGCAATAGAAAGCCCTGAATTAGTCCAAGGGTTATGCATGTCCAATATGTCAACCTCACCGCTTGAGTCAATGTATAGAGACCACACAGAGCCTGAAAGCGCCATATATGCTGTAGCGGTGATAGTGCTGACAAACGTATCCAGCGCAAAGGATGAGTCAAACTTGAGAGTGATCTGACTCGGCTGAGTGTCGCCTGTCCTGATATATTCCAGTGTTATTGGAGCGGTGATATTGCTGTCACTCGCCTCCATTGTGAAAGCCTTTACGTATCCTGAGCCTGAGAGTGAGTAAACCGCTGAGCCTTGTCTCATATAGACAGGGTAGCGGTAATCATTCCGCCTCTCACCTTGTGACGGCATGCCAAAGCCCAGCCCAGCCTTGTGCTGTGAGTGAATCAGGAGCGAGTTGTCTGAGCCTATGGATGTCTCAAAAGTTCCAGCGCCAAACTCTGCACTGAAAGAGTCCGCTACAGTAAAGATAAAGTCATAGTCATTGTCACCACTAAAGCCAGTAAGCACTAAATTAAGAGTGCCGTTATAGTCCGGCAATGTGCCACTGCTGTAAGTTTGGTAAGTGGATGCGCTCCTGAGTTTATACTCTACTGTATATGTCTTAGCATTTAGGTTATTGACCGAGGCTACAATATACTCCAGTGCGACATTGATATTACTTGATGTAGTCTCGTCCCTTGTGATTGACGGCACTTGAGCGGTTGGAGCGGTATAACTAACTACTGTAAATGCCCCTGTGACAGTGGTCTGCATGCCTCTGCTGTCAGTGACTACAGTGGTGTATGTATTCGTTCCTGAGGCTATCAGTGCGCCAGTGGTAAAAGTCGCCTCACTGTATGCATTTGAGTTGATCTGAGTGGAGTATCCTGTAATAGTTGCCCCATACTGCCCTGAGGCGCTCACAGTGACCTCTAGGGCTGACCTACTCTGTACATAGACGCCCATGCCACTAGCCACAGCGTTTGTGTCTGTCAGCGTCACAGTGGCGCTCGGTGTCATCGTGTTAGGAATGGACAGTGTAATAGTCTTAGACGATGAGCCTATCAGCGTTGTGCCGTTATAGGTCTGTGTGGTCAGTGTGCATGTGGCGCTCTTTGCGTTGGGTATCTCACTCGCCAAGGAAAGCGGAGGAGTCCATGATATTGATGTCGCTGTGGACTCGCTCGCTATCGTTCCGCTCTGACTGCCAAAGGAATAGGTGACAGTATCAGTGTAAGATGCGTCCTGCTTTGTTATCGTGATTGTCTGAGCTGCTCCCATCGTCCCATTTGAGGCGGTGATAGTGCTGACCATGATTTTCCACACTGCGTATAGCGTGACAGTGGTATAGAACGCTTGGGAGGTACTCGGCTGATATGGCGCTGATGTGGCGCTGGCTGAGGTAGCCCAGCCTAAAAACCGATACCCTGACCGAGTTGGCACAGTGGCGCTCAGCGTGACATTAGTCCCAGCGTTGTGGCTCTGAGTCGCTGGCGCTCCAGTGCCTCCGTTTGCATTGTAATATACATAGGCTGTGGCTCTTCGCCATACAGCATATAGTGTTATTGCATGGTCATCACCGTCGCCTGTGTAGGTCTTGCTGAATGACCCACCAGCAGACCAAGTGGCTGAGGATGCTGTTGAGGAGGCTGACCAGCCGAGGAATGTGTAGTAAGTCCTTGATGGTCTACCGCTCGGCAATGTCCCTGTAAAGGTGATTGCATTATTGTACCACTCAGAATAAAAGGTAACACCACTGGGAGCGCCTGAGCCATGGTTCGCATTAAATGATATGTCCAGTGAGTAAGTTGTTCCAGCCATTAGACTCTCCTTATCACAAGAGCGTTGCTATTGTTCTCGACCATGTAAGCGGTCTGCTGTGTCTTAGTCCCAACATACAAAGCACTCAACGCTCTAACAAATTGGTCATATACCTCTGACGCATCAAAGGACGCAAATATAGAAATACCCTCATCTGCAAAGTCATCACCTGAGAAGATGATAAACCGCTTAATATCTCCATTATTCTCAAGTCTCAATTTAATTGGAGACTGAGATGAGCCTAGACAGATAGAGCCACTATAAAATCTGATATACTCGCTAATGGAGTTGCCATCACTGTCTTTCAGGTTGTTCTGCACCCAGTCCCATCTTTGCTCTGAGGCGGTCTGAGTGGATTGTAGGCTCTCTGATAATGTTGCTACAGTGGTTTTGAGGTTATCTATTGCAAGACTGACCTGAGCCATGTTAGCCTGATTGTCCGCTATCGTAGCCTGTAGGCTTACAATGGTCTCGGTGAGTTCCTTGGTTATCTCCCTCGTCTCACTTGCGTACACCATTGCATTATTTAACTGCTCCAGCACACCGCCCACACTGCCCTCCACATAGGAGGAAACAGTCTGAGGCGCTGATGCAAGCGTGACCACATTCCTTGTAGGCTCTTCAGGATACTCGTCATATTCACATATCTGATGGACTACTCTAAGCCCTCTCTGCGTGTCTATGAGGGTCAGTTTTCTATGCATCACAAACT
>JAEIGA010001701.1_pt1 | contig 34781 bp, 34 predicted proteins | sample 9270691 | NCBI WGS metagenome assembly JAEIGA01 (sample SAMN17057246, study PRJNA624740) | gut metagenome | biome: biome; isolation source: fecal sample | host: Bos grunniens | place: China: Xizang | collected 2019
GGGGTGTAACTGCCAGCAGGAATGATGTCTGGAGCAGTATTTGTCCAAGAGGTTTGAGGAGCATTCCAGCTCTTTGTCCAACCTGCAAATGCGTAGCCTTCGCAGCCATCGCGAGAAGGGAGAATAATAGTAGCGCCTGCTGTTGATTGAGTGAGAGTGCTATTGTCATCCATGAGGGTAACGGTACAAGGGGTTGCAGGAGAAGAAGAAACATCACCCGTGATAATTACATAAATTAGACGACCGCCATTAGAACCATCTGCATCAGGGGTGGAGATTTGTATTTGAGCTTGTTTAAATGAAGAAAATTTTTCCACATTCTCAAAGGTGTTCGTAATGGTAGTTTTCTCGGTTAATCCAGTTTTTCCTATAGTAGTCCACTGTCCTTCTGCTGTACTAACTTTAATTGTAGCATTACATTTGCTCTCATCAAAAGTACCATAGTTTTGCCACTTTATCTCAATCGTTACATTAGTGTAACCTGAAATATCAAATTTAGGTGAGGTTACAACAGATGTATTCTGTACCATCTTCCAATAATCTGAATTCGCATTATTGCAAGGGGCATCTGTAAAAGTCCAATTAGATGAATTTTGAGGGGTATTCTTTGCGGATAAATACAATTTTTCAAAGATGTTTTCTCCCCACACATTTGTGGTTACGGTGAGGGTTAGGAGTATAACAAGCAAGAGGCGAAGAGACGCCAAGTTACGCTTTGCGAAATTGCTATATATAGTATGTAAAGTTTTCATAATCATTTCATTTTTAATTGGTTAATACTATTTATTTCCTTTCGCATTAATTATTCAACATAATCCGCAAAGACGGCATAATAGGTTACATCTCCTGTGACAGCAGGAATATCCGCAGCAGTTGGATAAAGCGTTTCAGGCTTTGATTTTCCTGCATAGAACTCGGTTGTCCAACCTACAAACTTATCACCACAAGGAGGATTGTTTGGATCAATCGTCGGAGCCTTTGCTACCTTTGAGCCATGAGCGACTGTTTCGGTGGTAGTTGATTTATCGACTACCCATGTGACAGTGTATTGATTGATAGTCCACTGAGCGTAGAGGGTAGTATTGGCTGTTTTGTTCCATGTTCTTGCACTGGTACCATCGGCGTTGTAGTATTTGGTGCCAGCAGAAGCAGCATCGAAATAGCCAGTGAAGGTGTAGCCCGTTTTCTTTGGCAAATTATTAGCTATACTTGGCATAGCGGCATTGTAGGTTGCAGTAACGCTTGCTTGACCTGCCGTTGTTGCACCTTGATTGTCAAGGGTAACGTTATAGGTTTTAGCAGAAAAAGAGGCGGAAATCTCAATATCTCCACGAACAACATAAGTATTACCTGAGGTAAATGAATTACCTCCTACTTTTAAACTACTTAATTCATATCCAGCATTAGGAGTAGCAGAAATAGTCAAAATACATGTTTGAGCCACATTAAAATTACCAGAATTTTTCGTTTGATTAGCATTGTTCTCATTTTTGTAAGTTACAGTAATCGATCCGTTTGTAGGCGATTTGATTTTTACTGTTCGTTGGTAATTATCATACTCAACATTCGTAGTGTAATATTGACAATCATGTTCTTTATTTGACTTACTAGCAGGAATAAACAAACGCATTTTGTCTAAATTCCACTTAAAATACTCAGTTTGACCTGTTATTGCATAACTACCATCTGGTTTGATACCATTTTTATACCAAGGTTGATATATAGAGTTGCTCTCTGTCCATCCTTGACTATTGGCAAAGCTAAAAGCCTCATACCCTCCCCAAGAAGGAATAGAGAGTTTATATAAATTCTGAGTGCCAGATACTTTTGATAGTTGATGAGCTGTATTCCAAGTACTATGACCGACACGAAGATAGATGTTTGACCATTGGGTCTCAGTATTATCGAAATAAACGACAGTACCCTGTGTGAAATCCCACGCCCACATCTGTCCCACACCTATCGTAAAGAGGATGGTTAAAATGGCAGTGAATCGTATACCCTTAGTATACCCTTGCAATAGATTTTTAATACAGTTTGCCATCACGGCAGAAAAAGTAGATTGTTTCATAATCTTTTTATTTTGGCAATTGGCTATAGACTATTGGCTATAGTCTTGGTTAATATTCTTTTCTTTCTCCCTTTCGGGGGATATTGCTGTTATGTTGCTCGGTTTCTCGGCTGGGTAGCGCTAAAAGCTAAACCGTTGGCTTATTTGTTGTTATGTTATCTGCCGCAGGGCGACGTTGGTTCGTTGTTATTTACTGGTGTTATGTAGTCCTATATTTTCATAACATAATATTTTGTTTAATTCATAGCGAGTAATGGCTATTGGTTGCTGGCTTTTTTCAACAGTCCATTGTGCTACTAAATCATTTTTTTCTTTGCAAATCAACAGCCCGATAGTGTCCCCATCCATTTCAGACTTATATGTGTGATCAATGGCAGTACAATATAAATTCAACTTGCTTACAAATTCTGGTTCAAATTTACCCGTCTTGAGTTCCACTACCACATAGCGACGCATTTTCAAATGGTAGAAGAGAAGATCACAATAATATTCATCTCCATTTATATCTAACTTTACTTGACGTCCTACATATGCAAATCCCTCTCCTAATTCTATCAGAAAACGAGAAATATTTTCTTCTAATCCCAACTGTAAGTCTCGTTCTTTATATCCTTCGGACAAACCAAGAAAATCAAAATGATACGGGTCTTTTATTATTTCTTTTGCATAATCACTCTCTATAGGTGGTAGCGTTTGCAAAAAATTATTGATTGAAACACCCTTTGATTCATATAAGTCTGTAGACATCATATTCAACAGCATGTTTCTACTCCATCCGTGTTCCACGATTTGAGTAATATAAAAGAAGGCTTTCTCTGGAGAATATCGTTTGTCTAAAAGATAGCGAATATGTCCCCATGGCACAAGCGAAACATAATCCAACGCGGTTTCTGCCACAGGTTGTGGCAGATTGGTGTTGATAGATTCTGCCACAGGTTGTGGCAGTTTTTTATGTATCTGAATAAAAGTAAGATACATGTTTTTCATGTAATGTAGATTGCGGTATGAAAATCCCTTTGCATTTGGGAATTCACGTTGCAAATCTTCACTTAATCTATAAATCAATGCATCGCCATATTTTTCATTCTCTTGCATCTCAACAATATCTTTTCCGATAGACCAATACAGCATAATTAATTCACGATTCACCCCTATCGCAGTGTGAATATGAGAATGCTTGATACGCTGTAATAGCGCACCAATCCATTTTGTATATTTTTCACTATATGTTGATATTGTTTCTGTTTTTTTCATATGGTTTTTGTTGTTTTATTCGTTTTTGTTTTGTGAGCAAGGGTCAAACCAATGACCAGTGCCTTCGTCTCCCTTCGCCTCTCGCCTCAAACCTCCAGCGGCTTTGCCGCGCAATGTTCTTTGATGTATTGAAATGACTGATTTACGCCATACGGCATAAAACAATCTGACATAGAGCTTTGCTCAGTGCCAGACTGATAATGTGCGATAAAACGAAGTTAATACATCAAACCAAATAACCACAATTTTTACATAAAAATGTTTTGCAGAGAAAACAAATTTATTAAAAAAGTGTTTTGCATGCACAACATCTCGCCGTCAAACTGCATAAAAAATACACATTTATCAGTCATTTTCAACATTTCAAAGGTCGCTTTTGCGGCGGAGCCGCGTTTTGGTGTAAGGTGTAGAGTGTAAAGGCGGGACCTTCATCGCTACGCTCTGAACCTTGTTTTGGTGTAGAGTGTAGAGTGTAGAGTGTAAAGGCAGGGACCTTCATCGCTACGCTCTGAATTATGCAAAAGATCTCGCGTGCGTATGTGCGCACATGTACCTTATAAATAAACATAGACTCGGCAAAAAATCACCTAGTTGTTTCTCGGTAAAAATAAATGCCTTTTCAATAGAATAAACTAACCGAAATGGCGCTTCGTTACCACAAAACTTGCCACCTTCGACACAAAAACTTAAAAACAAAAAGAAGCGAAAGAACAAGTTCTTCGCCTCTCTAAATGCTTAATTCCCAGCGTTTTCCATTCACATTCAAAGAGTGTCTTAACCGTTGTTCATTGAATTGATTCGCAAAGGTAGAAAAAAATTATGAAACATACAAATTTTTAGTAAAAATTTATGGAATATCTTTCAGCAACAAGATATGTTGGTAAGGTGTAAGCGATGGCAAGTCAGCCAACGATGGATTAGTCTGTGGCACCACAATATGTTGCAGATACTCACAACCAGCGAACACGCTATCACCCAGAAGTTCTAATTTAGGAGACAACGCCACAGAAACAAGCGAACCACAATCAGCAAACGCACTATCTTGCACTATTTTCAGCGCATCCGGCATTTCCACAAGCAACAAAGCAGAACAACCTGCAAAAGCACGAGCACCTACACGCTCTACCCAATTAGGCAACTTCAAGACACGCAATGCAGAGCAATCGAAGAACGCCTCTTCTCCTATACCACGCAGACTATCAGGGAGTTCTATGGAACGAAGTGATGAGCAGCCATAAAAAGCTTGTGGAGCAATAGAATCCACCATGAAAGGGATATTCACATTATTCAACTTCGTACACTCCATAAACGCGCAACGAGGAATCATATCAATGTCCCCCTCGAAAATTACCGTGTGCAAGTCATAGGAGTAGCGGAAAGCTCCCTCGCCGATATGTACGATAGATTGAGGAAGAGCTACCGCAGTAAGTTTGGACAACAAAAAGGCATCAGGAGAAATACTAACCGTACCCTCACGAATAAAGACATTAGTCTGTTTGCCCATAGGTGGTTTGTGCGCATAGAGCACATTATTGATATACACTACCCCCGATGGAAGCGAAGTAAACCACGCCGTAGAAGCAAATGCGAGCCGACCGATACGGATAACGCTGGCAGGCACAACCAACTCGCGCAGCGAAGAACAGTTGGCAAACGCACCCTCTCCGATCGTGGTCAAACCCTCTTGGATGCGCAGATCACGCAACGAGGCACAACGCTCAAAGGCATAGTCGCCAATCGTAGCCATGGAATTAGGCAAGTGGATTGCGGTGAGCGAACTGCAGGCGTGGAATGCGTAAGGATGAATATGCTTCAGGGAACTAGGCAGGGAGATGGTACGAAGACGTTGGCAGCTGCGGAAAGTGGCCTCCGCAATCTCGGTAACACCCTCAGGAATAGCGATGGAATCGAGCAAAATGCAGGATTTGAATGCCTCTTCACCTATATAACGAACAGAGGCGGGGATGGAGAGATGTTGGAGGTAGGTTTGATCAGCAAAAGCGCGAGGAGAAATGCTAACTGTACCTTCGCGCAAAACAAAGGAGGTGGTGTCTGGCAGCGGCGTTTTTAGCGCGTAGAAGACATTATTTATATATACGGTATCGGGTTGCGCCTTATACCATGGTGTATCATCAAATGCACGATCAATGCGCGTAACACTCTCTGGGATAGACACATCCGTCAGTTGGTAGCAGAAAGCAAAAGCTGCATTTCCGATACTGGTAACGGAAGAAGGTAATTCTACGGAACGAAGCGCAAAATAGCCGCTAAATGCCACGTCTCCAATACGCGAGACGACAAAAGTGGTGTCGCCACACTTCACTTGCGCAGGAACGGAAATGGCAACTGAGGTAGTGTCCACATGGAGATTACCAGGCATATCACGAACGAGTTCGACCTCAAAAGGTGCGATGGAATCGTTGATAATGTGATAGCAGAAGCCATCTTGTTGGAAGTAGCCGTTGACCGAATGCGACGTGCGAGAACAAGAACAAATGCCACAGACAATAGCGATGATACAAAAGAAAGAAAAGCGCTTCATACAATCAAAATAAAGGATTTTGGCACAAAGGTATAAAAAATAAATGAGATACGCAAATATTTGTGTGCATTTTTTGTTGTACTTCGAGGACACCGACCTCGCTGCGCTCGCCCACCTCGAAAGTACGTTCGCGAAATGCAGACCATACTCCAATACGCTCGGATTTTTTTTTGAAAAATACGGCTTCGCCTTGTGAATCAGCCCCTCTGCATACTCTTATGAAAGCAAGCTTCCAACGAGTAGCAGAGAAACTGATTCAATAGATAAAATCTATAATTTTTCAAAAAAAAGCTCACTTTATTTGCGTATGTGCATTTTTTGTTGTACCTTTGCAGGCGATTTAGGGTAAGTCCTACACGACCAGCTCCCTTTGAACTCCCCCAGGTCCTGACCGAAGCAGGGGTAAAAGGTTGTAGCGGTGCGATGTAGTAAGCTTACCCTTTTTTTTTCGAATAGCAAGAAAAAATGGTCTAAGATAGTGATGCGTGGGGTGTATAGGTTTTAGTTCTAAAATAACTCTGTTTACGAAGTGCACTAAATAACTAATTTATCACTAACTTATCACTAACTTATCACTAACTTATCACTAATATCTTTTAAAGAACAATATGCGTATTTTTAAAAATAAAAATACGTTCGCGCGCGAGCCACAAAATCGAAAATCGTGATGCTGGAGCAATTTATCTACCATAGAATCGTGGAGCAACTACCCTTTCAAGCCAATCAAGGGCAGGAGGAATTATTGCACAAAATTGCCGATTTCATCGTAAAAAATAGCCCCCGAAAAGCATTCATTTTGCGGGGATATGCCGGTACGGGAAAAACGTCGATTATGGCCGCTCTGGTGCAAGCCCTGAAGGATTTGAAACAACGTATCGTGTTGCTCGCCCCAACGGGTAGAGCCGCCAAAGTGCTGTCGCGCTACGCACACCACAACGCCTACACTATTCACAAGTATATTTACCGACAAAAGCAACTGGGAGAAGAGTGCTTTTCCCTCAACGATAATTTGCATCCAAACACATTATTCATCGTGGATGAAGCCTCGATGATTAGTGGCAAAAAAGAATATTCGAATTTTGGTTCTGGTATGCTGCTGGATGACCTGGTGAAATTCGTCTATAGCGCTCCAGGTTGCAGTCTGATGATGCTGGGCGACAATGCGCAGTTACCTCCCGTAGGATCGCTAGATTCGCCCGCACTCAACGAGGATTTTATGGCAGGATATGGGCTTCAGATTTATGCCCACACGCTTACCGAAGTGGCGCGCCAGGCGCTAGATAGCGGTATATTGGAAAACGCCACACGGCTACGTCCGTTGGCGCTAGGCGAGGAGGCGAGAGGCGAGGAGGCGATGTGGGATATAGTAGAATTGGGAAGGGATGTACAAATAGTATCAGGGGCAGAATTATTGGAAATATTGGAACAGTCGTATAACGAAGTGGGCGAAGAAGAGACCATTATGCTCACACGCACCAACCGGCGAACCAATATTTACAACCAAGGAATACGGGCTCGGATACTGTGGAGAGAAGACGAAATATCCACGGGCGACAGAGTGATGGTAAGTAAGAACAACTATTTCTGGACGGAGAAATACGAAAACTTGCCGTTTCTCGCAAACGGCGACATGCTAGAGATAGTGCGGCTGCGCAATATTCGAGAGATGTATGGTTATCATTTCGCAGACGCCCAACTCAAAGCGCTCGACTACGATTGGGAAATAGATGCCGTAGTATGGTTGGACACGCTGAATAGTGATGGACCAGAAGTCAATACGAAAATGCACAAAGCGCTATTTGAGAAAATAGCAGAAGACTATCCCGAGCTGATTCATAGCAGGAGAAAACTGGTGGAAAAAATCTACGAGTCGCCCTATTACAACGCCTTGCAAATACGTATGGCATATGCCATTACGGGACACAAATCACAAGGTGGGCAGTGGGCTCGCGTTTTTATCGACCCCTACAAAGGAGGTGACACCAGCACTCCACAAACAGCCGAAGAAAGACAAGAATTCTATAGGTGGCTCTACACCGCTATTACTCGTGCAACAGAAAAGGTTTATTTAATAAAAAATAAATAAACACTTGCGTATATTAAAAAAAAGTTGTACCTTTGCACGCCGATTATGTTTTATGCGTTATGCAAGGCATAAAGCAGCAAATCGAAGTAGAAATAAATTAATCAACATAACAACAACATGAAACGTAATTTTTCAATTCTTCCAATGGCGTTAGCGTTAAGCTTAGCCATGGTATGGCACGGATGTGAAGCCGACGTTGATTTGAACAACATCGACCTATCTGTAAAAGCCGAAGCCGATGTAGCAGTGCCTGTGGGCTCGATGCGAGCAACCATCGGCGACTTTGTAGGAGATGGTACATGGGGCATCTTCGTAGATTCAATGGAGAACAAGGGTGTGCTCGTATTTAGAGACACATTCAGTATCTCGCGTAATTTCCACAAACTTGACATCAGCCAATACATCGGAAAAGCAGACTTAAAGATGAATGTGTACGACAAGTTGGCCGACAAAGGTTTCTTGCAAGATGGCAAAGTGACAGGAACAGGTGTGGCTATTCCATTGGAGTTTCCATTCACGCTCAAGTTGAACGGCATCAACAACAACGAGAGCTACCAACGTTTGGATAGCGCACTTATCAAGAATGCTAACTTCATCAGCAAGCTCGGCAAATTGGGCGGTCTGCCATTGGAATGGGAGTGGATCGACAAAGTGACCCTCACCTTGGGCAACGCATTCCACCGTCAAGCAGGCAAGGAGATTGTGGTATATACCAAAGGCGACAAATACAACTTCAATCAAAATATACCTATCAACGTGGATGAGTTCTCTATCAACTTGATGAAGAACACCAAACCAACAAGTTGGGAGGGCTACGCCAACAACGTGATTGACTCATGCAACGTGAACATCACTATGTATATCAACATACCTAGTGGAAAAGTGGTAAACGTGCCAAAAACAGCGGCATTCCAATACTACTTGACTACACAATTTATTGATTATTACGCAGTTTGGGGTATGTTCAAGCCAAGTGGTCAGATGTCTGACGAGCAAGAGATATCGTTGTCAAAAGAATGGGATGCTTGGAAATTATTCGAAGCAGCACGTTTGCCATTCTCTGATCCAAAGGTGGATATGAAGGTGACAACTGAGATTGCAGGTGCATTGGTGATGCATGGCGAGTACCTATACGTAAAGGACAATACTGGCAAGCAAGTGAATGCAACCTTTGACGGCAAAGAGAGTTTGTATAAATACTTTAGTCCTAATGAATATTTAGGTTTGGACAGCAAGATTGGCGAGTCTGCTACTATGCACATTCTCTTTGACAAAGACCCACAACGCGGACACATCGACCGCCTCTTCACCGTTCAACCAGAGAACTTGGGTTATAAATTCTCTATTGACTTCAACCGTCAGGAGACTCCACAAATTCGTATTCCAAACAACACTTCTATCCGCATCGATGCAGAGTGCGAATTTCCATTTAAGTTCAACGAAGGTGTGGAAGTGGCTTATTCTGACACTATTAAGGGAATAGACTTGAGCGTGGTACAACTAGATTCATTGATGCAATACGTACCAGAATTGGTAGATACCATTGAGGAAGCGAAGTTGACATTGGCCTTGCAATTTGAGAACAGCATTCCATTGCAATTCAAGGGTTCGTTTGAGTGTTTAGACGAGAACAACCAAGCAATCATTGATCCTGCGACCGGTAAGCCATTCCAAATCATCGAGCCAGATACACTCGTGATACCAGCTCCAGATTGCACATTCAACCAATCTGCATTGGCATGGAACGTAACTCCATCAGAAATGGTGAAGACCATCGAGGTAGAGAAAGACGACTTGAACACCATCGCACAAATCAAGAAGATTGTGTTCCACGCGGCATTGGATGACGAGTCGCTAGACTACGCTTACAAACAAGGATACTTCAACGTGAAGTTGACCCCATACGAAGGTTTGCGTGTGGGAATTGGTGTAGGCGTGAGCGCGGAAGCCGTATTGAATTTGAATTCATTAATCGAAAAATAAAAATAGGAGGACACAAACATGAAGACAACATTACGAACACTACTCGTAGGTATTCTCCTCGCTTGCACATCTATTGTTAGCGCACAGCAAGTGAACACATTATACTTCTTAGAGAATGCGCCAATGCGCCATACAATCAACCCTGCATTCCAGCCTGTGAGCCGATTCTATCTCACATTGCCAGCTATTGGTTACACTAGTCTATGGGCAGGTACCAACAACTGGACCATGAAGGATTTTGTATTCAAAGGTCCAGACGGCAATACTATCACCCCATTCCACCCAGATGCTCCAGCAAACTGGTTGGACGGTAAACCTAATTTGTTTGCGATAGATGCTGATATCTACACCAACATCTTGGGCTTTGGTTTTGCGATCAAAGATTTTGGTTACATGCACTTGAACGTAGCAGAGCATCTGTACACAGACGTAAGTTTGTCGAAATCCATCTTTGGCTTAAACAAATTGAACACCTATGAGCCAACCACCATTGGTTTGGGTGCTAATGTGTTGGCATACACAGACATTGCTTTGGGTTACTCCCACAAGATTAACAAGCAATGGACAGTGGGTGGAAAAATCAAAGTGCTTGTAGGTCAAGCCAATGTGAAGGTGAACACGAACAACTTGACCTTCTCATCGAACATGGATTCACTCCGCGTACAAGGTACAGCCGATGTATATGCAGCCGCTCCACTCTATTGGAGTCAGTTGCCAAACAACATCGATGACCTCAGCGAATTCGACTACATGAAGCTTCTCAAGAAAGAGGGTCAAAGCGACAAAGAGATGATTATGAACTTCTTGAAGCCAGCAGGTATGGGTGTGGCATTTGATTTGGGTGTAACTTACAAGCCAATCAAGAACTTGCAAATCACCGCTTCTGTAACAGACCTCGGTTTTATCCGTTGGCATCGTCATGCTCGCGCTACAGCTTCGGTGGATAGCACCTTCTACGGCGTAGATTTCAACTACAGCGACTATGGATCAGTGAATGGCTTCGACGCAGACAGCTTGCTCAACGACGCTACCCGCGCGCTTGAGGGTTACGCTGATGCAGTGAAAATCCATGAGATAAATAATGACCCATATCCTACAATCGATATGCTGACTGCTAATCTGAATGTAGGTATTGACGCTAATTTCTGGGACAATCGCGTGGGCGTAGGCGTGTACTCGCGCACACGATTCTATAATAATCGCATCACAGAGGAGGTAACTTTGGGTGCAAGTATTCGTCCAGTAAACTGGTTTAACTTTGCAGCATCTTACTCCTTCATCAATGGTCATTGGAGCAATATTGGTGCGGCCGTATCTATTGCGCCATACGATGGTTTGATGTTGACTTTGGCAACAGACTATATTCCAACCACTTATGCGAAAGCTGCAGCAGAGACTGGCAAGACAGCTATTCCATACAAGACACCAGGTTTGAACCTATCGTTCGGTTTGGCAATCGTGGTAGGTACCAATCCTAAGAACAAAGACCACGATAAAGATGGTATCTTTGACAAGTTTGATGTATGTCCAAATACTCCAATCAATGTACCTGTGGATGATATGGGTTGTCCATTGGATGCAGATGGTGATGGTGTGCCAGATTACTTGGATCAATGTCCTTACACTCCATCTGAATCATATGGTATGATTGACTCTGTAGGTTGTCCAATAGATAGCGATATGGACGGTGTGGCAGATTACCGTGACTTGTGTCCTAACACACCAGAAGAAGCACGCAACCACATTGATGTGAATGGTTGTCCATTGGATAGCGACGGTGATGGTGTATATGACTATTTGGATAAGTGTCCTAACACTCCAATGGCTGCATATGGTATGGTAGATGAGTATGGTTGTCCATTAGATACTGATGGCGACGGTGTAGCAGATTACCTCGACCTCTGCCCAGATACTCCAGTGGAGGCTTACGGCACGGTAGATGCTAACGGATGTCCAATCGATACTGATAAAGACGGCATATATGACTACCTCGATAGTTGTGCTAACACTATCCCAGAGTCACGCAACTACGTGGATGCTAACGGCTGTATGTTGGATACCGATGGTGACGGCGTATATGATTACGAAGACCTCTGTCCTACTATCGCAGGTGTGAAGGCTAATAAGGGTTGTCCTGAGGTGAAACGTGAGATTCGCAACTTGCTCAACAAAGCGATGTCAGGTATCCAATTCGAGACTGGTAAAGCAACCATCAAGAAGAACTCATACAAGATCTTGAACGATATTGCTAAGATCTTCATCGAGAACAAGAGCTATATTGTAGAGGTACAAGGTCACACCGACAACGTGGGTAAACACGACTACAACGTAGATTTGTCAGACCGTCGTGCTCACTCTGTACGTACTTACCTAGTTAACCAAGGTGTACCAGCAGAACGATTGAGCGCTAAGGGTTATGGTCCTGACAAACCAATCGCAGACAACAAGACTAAGGCTGGTCGTGCGAAGAACCGTCGCGTAGAGTTTAACATCACCTTCGAGGAAGTAACTTACGAGACCTACTACGACCGCGTACAAAACACAGATTCAACAACTACAAAGTAAAACAAGAAAACAGTTAGTATATTATGGGAAGAGCTTTTGAATATCGTAAAGCAACCAAAATGAAACGTTGGGGTCATATGGCCCGAGTATTTACAAAATTGGGTAAGGAAATCACCATGGCGGCTCGCGATGGTGGTCCTGACCCAGACAGCAACCCACGTCTTCGCACACTGATGCAACAGTGTAAGAAGGAAAACATGCCTAAAGATAATATCGAGCGCGCTATCAAGAAAGCAACCGATAAATCATCAGAAGGTTATAAGGAGATTTGCTATGAGGGTTACGGCCCTCATGGTGTAGCCATCTTTGTGGAAACAGCTACAGACAACAACATGCGTACGGTAGCTAACATCCGCAGCTACTTTACCAAACATGGTGGTAGTCTTGGTACACAAGGATGTTTGCAATTCCTCTTTGAACGCAAGGCATGCTTTACCGTTTCTGCTAAAGAGGGTGTAGATTTGGATGAACTAGAATTGGAGTTGATTGACTTCGGAGTAGAGGAACTTGGCAAAGATGAGGAAGAGGGAAACATTATCATCTATGGTGATTTCAACCAATACTCACAAATGCAAAAATACTTGGAAGACAATGGATTCGAAATTCAATCATGCGAATTTGTGCGTATTCCAAATGACACCAAGTCATTGACTGAGGAAGAGATGGAGTCAGTACAGAAACTCATCGACCGTATTGAAGAAGATGAGGATGTACAAAATGTCTTCACCAACTTGGAACAATAATTGGATATGAACAATCCCTTTGATATACAGGGTGTAGCAGCCGTCAAGGAGCATTTCTCCTTGACGGCTCTGCAAATAGAGCAATTCATGCAGTTGGGCGATCTATATCGCGATTGGAATGCAAAAATCAATGTCATTTCACGCAAAGATATAGATAATCTCTATCCACATCATATACAACATTCATTAGCCATTGCTAAAGTACTGAACTTTGCATCAGGCACTACCCTATTGGATGTTGGTACAGGTGGCGGTTTTCCAGGTATACCACTGGCCATCTTATTTCCCGAATGTCAATTCACTTTGGTGGATAGCATCGGGAAGAAAGTGCGTGTAGCTAGTGAGGTAGCAAAATCACTTGGGCTAACCAACGTGCGCTGCATACAAGAGCGTGTAGAAGAAGAAAAAGGTCAATACGATTTTGTAATCAGTCGTGCAGTAATGCCCCTGCCAGACTTAGTCAAACTTGTACGCAAGAATGTGAGTCATAAGCACAAAAACGCCATGCCAAATGGTTTGATCGTACTGAAGGGCGGCAAATTGGCAGGTGAATTGCAGCCATTCCAGAAATATGTGGAAAGCACGCCTATTACTGACTTTTTCCGCGACGAGTGGTACAAAGAAAAATATGTCATTTATCTTCCATTATAGAATATGATACACACCAAAGTATTCTATTTTAATCCCTATCGCGAATGCACCTATGTAATTACAGATGCAAATAAGCATGCTGTAATTATAGATGCAGGTATGTATGAAGAGCGTGAACATCAACGTTTGGCCGAATATATTCAGAAAGAGCAACTTACTCCGATAGCTTTGCTCATCACGCACAGCCATCCCGACCATATTTGCGGCATGGAAATAGCTGAACAGCAATACAATTTGAAAGCAATTATACAACCAGCAGAAGGTAAATTAGACATCCCATATTTTCATATCGAGGTAATCGCAACACCAGGTCATAAAGAAGATGCTGTATGCTACTATCTCCCGGAAGAAAACATTCTCTTTACCGGAGATACCCTATTTCAAGAATCCATTGGACGAACAGATTTGCCCGGAGGTGACATGGGTACACTGATTCGCTCGCTGAAAAAACTGATTGTATTGCCCGACGAGACGACAGTATATCCAGGTCATGGATATGCCACTAGCATTGGGCATGAAAAACAATATAATCCCTATTTATAAGATGCAATACTCCGTAGTACATCTGGCATATACCTTTACAGAAGTATGGCAACAAGAAGTGTTCGAACAAGCCATGTGCGATATAGGTTTTGAAGTATTTGACGACTCCAATGCCTATATCCAAACATCAGTATTAACGGAGAATCAAGCGTTGCTAGGATCATTGATTTCAGGCACAATAGGGGTAGAAATACTCTCGATTGAAGAATGCGAAGATGTCAATTGGAATGCCACATGGGAAGCAGAACATCCGATAGAAGAATTGCCATTAGGAGTACGCATCACTCCTCATTGCGCATTCGGAGCAGGACATCATGAAACAACCACCATGATGATTGAAGCGCTACTAGATGCCAAGGCGGCAAGAAAATTTGAAAAGAATTGTTGCGTATTGGATATGGGGTGCGGCACAGGCGTGCTGGGCATCATGGCAAAAAAATGTGGTGCAACAAGCGTTGTGGCAGTAGATATAGATGATAGAAGTGTGGATAATACTATTGAAAATGCAGCAGCTAACAATGTGGAAATAGCTGTGCAACTAGGAGATACTCCACCCTTCGGTACATACGATTTGATTTTAGCAAACATTCATCGCAATATCCTAATAGAACAATTACCGTTGTATGCAACGTATCTTCTACCCGATGGCGAAGTGTGGTTAAGCGGATTTTATGCGGAAGATATACCTCATATATCTCGTGCTGCAAAACAAGTAGGACTAACGCACACCGATACTAAAACACGTGGCGAATGGAAGTGGATGAAATTAACAAAATGAGTACAATTTGCGCTATATCAACCCCAGAAGGAAGCGGAGGCATTGCTGTCATCCGCGTGAGTGGACCAACTGCCATAGCAATGGTAGATAGGTTGTTTTGTGGACGTAAATCACTAACAGAAGCAAAAGCATATACTATTCACTATGGCGAAATAGCCAATACAATAAATGGCAAACAAGAGATATTGGATCAAGGATTGGTAAGTGTATTCCGAGCACCACATTCCTTTACAGGAGAAGATGTAGTGGAAATAGCGTGCCATGGGAGTAGATATATCCAACAGACTTTGCTTCAATGGTTAATCGATGGGGGATGTCAATTGGCTAAAGCCGGAGAATTCACCCAACGCGCATTCCTCAACGGGAAGATGGATTTGACTGAAGCAGAAGCCGTTGCAGACTTAATAGCTTCTCAAACTAAAGCAGAAAAAGACCTCGCACTAAGTCAATTACGTGGCGGGATATCCAATGAGTTGGCGGTTTTGAGAGAGCGTTTACTCACTTTCACTTCGTTGATAGAATTGGAATTGGATTTTGCTGATCATGAGGAATTGGAGTTTGCAGATCGTCAACAATTATTTGACCTTGCCAAAGAGATAGAAAGCACTATCAGTCAGCTTGTAGGTTCATTCAAGACGGGCAATGCTATCAAGCAAGGTATTCCTGTGGCTATTATCGGTGCACCCAATGTGGGCAAATCGACATTGCTCAATACACTATTAGGTGAAGAGCGAGCAATAGTGAGCGATATCCAAGGAACTACTCGTGACACCATCGAAGATACATTGGTATTAGGTGGGCTGCTATTCCGCTTTATAGATACGGCTGGTCTTAGAGAAACAGATGATACCATTGAAAGTTTGGGAATAGAACGTAGCCGTCAAGCAGCACAAAAAGCAGCAGTCATTATTCATTTACAGGATGCGACACAGCCAATAGACACATTATCTCAAATTGATAACGTAGTAGACAAGCATGTCATTCATGTATATAATAAAGTGGATTTAGTTCCATCATTTGTAGCAGGGGCTAACAGCATTGGTATTTCAGCTAAAAGTGGGGACATAGACAGTTTGAGACAACTACTTATCACATATGCAGAGGAGCAATGCAATGTTCGCAATGCTGTAACTATCAGCAACACAAGGCATTATGAGGCTCTCATGCGGGCACAATCTGCCATTCAACGCGTAAAAGAAGGTTTAGAGATACAGCTCAGTGGCGAATTCCTGAGCATGGATCTACAAGATTGCTTATCCGCTCTTGGAGAAATCACAGGACAAATCACTTCGCAAGAGGTTCTAAATAACATCTTTAGCAAATTCTGTATCGGAAAATGAGAAAAATTATTAATCTACTTATAGGGGCATTGATTGCTTTGCTAGCAGGATGCAAAACGCAACAGCAACCCGTCAAACAAGATAACCGTACCGTGATGTATGGTCCGCCCGCGTATTTCCAAGAGAAAAATAAATAAGCAGAATTATAAATTGTCAAATAGTAAATCACTATGATATTCTCCATGACCGGCTATGGCAAAGCAGAGTGCTTGGTAGCCAATAACAAGAAACTAGTCGTAGAAATCAAAAGTCTCAACTCCAAATCGCTAGACCTCAGTGTGCGTATTGCCCCTCAATTGCGTAGCAAGGAGTTGGAGATTCGTACACAGATCGCTCAGCGCTTGGAGCGTGGAAAAATAGACCTCAGCATCTACTACCAAGATGTGGCTCAAGGCGAAGATGCTACTACTTTCTCGCCTATCAACCGTGAGGCATTTGCCTATTATTACAACGAATTAACCACGCTGCAAAAGGAACTAGGATGGGCAGATAACCAAGATATTGTAAGTGCAATCTTGCGTATTCCTGATGTAACTAAGACACAGGAAACCAATGACATAAGCGATCAAGAATGGTCGGTAGTACTTCAAACTATTGATAACGCTATAGTTGCTTTCAATGCGTTTCGTGAGCAAGAGGGCATGTCGCTTTACAATATGTTCTGCGAGAAGTTGGATGCTATAGCTGCCCTATTGGCAGATGTGGAGCCATATGAGCAAAGTCGTGTGGAAAAGATCAAGGCTCGCATAGAGGCAAACCTGGAGCAACTATCCGCAGCCACGCAGCAAGCCGTTGACCACAACCGATTGGAACAAGAGATGATTTTCTATCTTGAGAAACTTGATATCACTGAAGAGAAAGTACGACTAACCAATCATTTGCGTTATTTTCGTGAAACCATGGAAGGCAGTGGTGCTGGTGTAGGTAAAAAATTGGGCTTTATCGCTCAAGAAATGGGGCGTGAAATCAATACACTTGGCAGCAAGAGCAACCAAAGCGAAATGCAGATCATTGTAGTGAAAATGAAAGATATTCTAGAACAAATAAAAGAACAAGTATTAAACGTATTATGATTATTATTCTTTGTGCTCCCAGTGGATCTGGCAAATCAACCATGGTACGACACTTATTAGAAGCCTACCCTGGTCAATACGAATTATCAATTTCTGCTACCACTCGTGCGCCTCGAGGTCAAGAGCAACATGGCAAAGAATACTACTTCATCAGCCGCGAGGAGTTTGAGCAACATATTGCAAACCAAGACTTTATCGAATACGAGCAAGTATATGAAGGATTGTATTATGGGACACTTAAATCCGAAATTGAGCGTATACAAGCAGCAGGAAGAAGGATTGTATTTGACATTGACGTCAAAGGTGGCATAAATCTTAAACGTATTTTTGGGGATGGTGCCTTATCCATCTTCATCGCTCCTCCTTCGGTGGAAGAGCTGTCGCGCCGTTTGCATGGACGAGGTGATACAAGCGAGGAGATGATACAAAAGCGCCTAGCGAAAGCAGAAATAGAGATGGCAGATGCCCCTCATTTTGATCACATCATCGTGAATGATGACTTAGCAACAGCGAAAGCAGAATTGGATAACCTATTAAAGCATATCTAGTCCTAGGTTTTGACCGCTCTAATCATATGAATATAGGAATTTACGGGGGATCATTTAATCCTATACATTTTGGACATATTGGATTAGTAGAATGGGTTATAAAAAATACCGATTTAGATGAGATATGGCTAATGGTGTCGCCTAACAATCCATTAAAAGATGCATCCATCCTACAGGATGAGAATGAGCGATTAGACACAGTGAGGGCATCTATTAATCAATTAGGAGCAGCAGGTAAAGGTATTGTAGTTTCAAATTTTGAGTTTCAACTTCCCCGCCCCACGTATACAGCTAACACTCTGCGATTATTAGTGGAGCAGTATCCTCAGCACACATTCACCCTTATCATTGGAGAAGATAATTTAAGCATTTTTCATCAATGGCGGGATAGCGAATATATCTTGAATACCTTCCGTATCTTTGTTTATCCCCGCAAGGGCTGTCCTCCCTATCAAATTCCGATTGCTAAAGACTTGCAAGTACTACAAAACGCCCCATATTTCGACATATCATCCACAGAAATACGCCAAAGCAAGTTATCAACCAACTGATTAGATTCAGTAAGATTCAAATATTTTTCATTAAAATACAATTCTCGCTTGCATATATAAAAAAAAAGTGTTACCTTTGCAAACGAAATACTAGTTTTACAATTGAGAACAAACAAATAAAACATTATTATTCACTATAAATTAATAAGTTACTATGATTCGCACAACATTCAACAAAGTGAGAGAGGTGAAGGATAGTCTTCCAAAAGGTAGTTCAGCTATAATTGCTGAGGAGTTAGGAATTGCAGCTGACGATGTTCGCGCTTATTTCAATGGCACAGCGACTGCAGGTTATCATATTGAGCCAGGTCCTGACGGCGGTATTGTAGTATTAGAGGACACAAAGATTCTTGAGGTAGCTCTGCGTATTGCATGGGCAAGCAAGAACGCACTTTAATCGAGCATTTTAGTATCATCATGAGAAAAAAGCTAATTTCATTAGCACTGGCGTTGGTATGCGTCAGTGCTTTTCCATACAAAGCATATGCTAACGACAAACAATCTAGTGGAAAAGAAATCGGATTGACGCTAGAAGTGGGTGCAGACTTGGTAAGCTCCTATCTTTGGCGTGGACAAAACTTAGGTGGAATCTCCATCCAACCATCTGTAACCTTGGATTGGAAAGGATTGTATTTATCGGGTTGGGCAAATATCGGTGCGGACAACTGGAGTTTTCAAGATATTAATCCAGAGTTGGACATCACTATTGGTTACGACAACTATGGTGTGCAAGTAGATTTGACCCACTTATATTATTTTGGAGGCGATGCTTATTTCCCTAAAGGGGGGTTCAAAGCACAAGAGATAGAGTCCAGTAGTACGATGGAAGCGCATGCTGGTTTTCACTTGGGTGATTTAGTGGAAAAAGTACCATTATCCATCGATTGGTACACCACCATCTTTGGAGCAGACTGCTACTTGGATGAATCTGGAAATTGGAAACGTGCGTGGTCTACTTATATTGAATTGGGCTATGAATTTAACTTGCCATTGGATATTATCCTTAATACTAAGATAGGTTTTACTCCATGGAGAGGCATGTATTCTAACTATAACGAGGTGTGGAAGAATGCCAAAACGGTAGCTATCAACAATATTCATCTTCGTGCAGAACGATATTTCGAATTAAGATCGATCGAACTTGGTGTATGGGGAGAGTGCATGCTTAACTGTTATGGAATAGACAAGACTAACGTCACAACTGAATTAACCAGAAAATTCGACCAACGCTTTAACTGGAGTATTGGCGCTTGCTTATATTTTGGTCAAGAATGGTAATAACCTATAAGATGCACTACAATTCTCTATAAATTCAAACATGAAAAAGTGGATTGCATTTGGATTGATGGTAATAGCAGCAGCGATGCTGCTATTACTACCTGATACACCTAAAAAACAATATTTTCATAATCAAGGGAAGATATTTGGTACCTACTATAATATTCGTTACGAAGGAACAGAAGATTTGCACGAGGTCATCAAACAGCGATTGCAAGAGTTTGACAACTCATTAAGTATGTTTAACGAGGAGTCGATCATAAGTAAAATCAACCGTAATGATAGTGTCGAAACAGACTCACTATTCGAAGCGATGTACACCGAGGCCTACACGATTAGCGAACTATCCAACGGAGCATTTGATATCACCATTAGGCCACTAGTCAATGCTTGGGGTTTTGGCACCAATAAAAGGAATTCAGAAGAAATCGACAAAAGTCATTTGGATAGTCTAAAACAAATTGTTGGATACAAGAAGACTAGTTTGAAAGCTCATCGTCTATATAAAGAAGACGACCGTATTACTTTAGACGCTAGTGCAATTGCAAAAGGTTTTTCCTGTGACATTATAGCTGATTTGCTACGCGAAAATGATTGCAATAATCTATTGGTAGATATAGGCGGCGAAGTGGTAGTGCAAGGTATTAACGAAAAAGGAAATCCTTGGCGAGTAGGTATATCTCGTCCTACGATTGATGCGATGGGTATGGAAAATGAGTTGCAAGAAATCATCGAAAGTAGTAATCTATGCATGGCTACATCGGGTAACTATTTGCAATACTATTTTGTGGATGGCGAGCGCCGTAGCCACACTATTGATCCTAGAACAGGCTATCCTGTACATCACTCTTTACTGAGTGCAACGGTTACAGCAAGTAGCTGTATGCGTGCAGATGCACTGGCTACAGCATGTATGGTATTGGGCAAAGATGATGCACTCAAAATGATTGATTGTATTCCTGATGCCGCATGTTACTTGATTGTGGCAGAGGAGGAGCAGCTACGAGTGATTACTTCTTCACGTTGGAAATGAGCCAAGTACACGAGCTATTGTTTTCGTGATGTTATTCATAGCGAAATCTCGTTGCATAGCCACCTCCAATGGAACATTTTCCTCTAATATAGGATAAATGCCAGCGAATCCCATTTGCGATAATTCATCGCACATTTCTACGCACCCTCCAATAGCTATTACAGGTATATTTTTCGCTTTTGCACGCATTAATACTCCCGCTGCCGTTTTTCCCTTTGCCGTTTGAAAATCTATCTTCCCTTCTCCTGTTACAACAAGGTCTGCGCCATTAATAATCATGTCAAAATTAATGGCATCTAGCACCATATTGATGCCTTTTTGAAGTGTGGCACCTAGAAAAGCATAAAAGGCTCCGCCCATTCCACCAGCAGCCCCTGTTCCTGCAATGGAAACAAGATCTATACCATATGTATTTGCTATCACTTGGGCTAGAGACTGCATACCCAAATCTAAATTCTTAACCATTTCAGCATCAGCTCCTTTCTGTGGAGCAAACACGGGTGCGGCACCTTCTGCGCCACAAAAAGGAGTATCCACATCACATGCTATAGTAAATATAGACTGACGCACTTCTTCTGCTACCGATGAGTCATCAATACGGGCGATATCCTTCATACGTCCTCCACAACAATCTTCTATGAGTATATTCTCCTTGTCATAAAATCTAAATCCAAGCGCATACAACATGCCTATACCTGCATCATTGGTAGCACTTCCCCCTATTCCAATAAGGAACTGACGACAACCACGCCGTATAGCATCCATGATAAGTTCCCCCGTGCCAAATGTTGAGGTGCGCCATGGATCTCTCTCTTCTTTAGCGAGCAGCGGCAATCCGCTAGCAGCAGCCATCTCGATAACTGCTGTATTCTTTACTATACCATAACGAGCAGTAATCTTTCGCCCGAATGGATCAGAAACATCTGCCACTACAATCTCGCCATTAAGCGATTGTACAATCGCTTCTACAGTCCCTTCTCCTCCATCTGCAACATTAACTGTAAACACTTCAGAATCAGGTAATACTTGCCTTACACCTATCTGTACAGCTTGTGCCACTTCCAACGAAGAAAGCGAACCCTTAAAAGAATCTGATGCAACAACGATCTTCATATATAACTATTTTGCTTTAGCCGAATATCATATATACACTTACGCTTATTGTGGTTAAAACTAATCCCACTATCGTTTCATAAGGTATGATTTTTAAGCGTTCCTTGACAGAAAATCCCATTGCACCACCTGTAGCATGGAAGAATGATCCATGAGGGAGATGATCCAACACAGTAGCACCTGCATTTACCATAGCAGCTCCCCAAACAGACGCTACGCCAGCAGCCATAATTGTATCTGCAAATGAAGCAGAAGCGATAGTTGCTCCAGCCGTAGTAGAGGCAGACGCTGCTGACATTAAAGCACCAGCAATAGGAGCCATTAAAACTCCACCATTACTCCAACCTGCTAATAGCTCGACAAGAACATCCTTTATTTCAGATGCCTGAATAACACCCGCCAAAGTGCCCGTACCAACTAGTAAGATTGCGATACCTGACATCTTTTCTAAACCATATGAGAAACATGTTCCCATTGTTTTCCAATTTCCAGTAGCGATAATTCCTATCACACCTCCAATAGGTAATGCAATCATCGGATCAACCACTATATCTGCAATTGGGCGAAGCGCGAGCAGCAAGATTGTGATGATAGGACCTAGGACACTTGCCCACAGAGGTGGCAAAACTTCCTCTTTATCATCAAAAAGTTCGGCTTCCATCGAATCACTATTGGGCATCAATGGTATGATAACAAATACGGTTATCACCAAACCCACGATAGCTGGAAGAATGCCCGCTCCCATCACGGATGAAAGAGGAGCATCAAAATTCTCAGCCGCAATAATGGTATTAGGATTGGGCGAAAGAATATTTCCACATTTTCCACCCCCAATCATACTCAAGAGAAGTTTTATTTTGGATAGGCGCAATTTGCTTCCTGTAATGATTGCGATAGGCGCGATAGTAATGACAGCAACATCAATAAAAACTCCCATCGCCGTAAGTAACATTGCCGCAAGGGCGAGTGCGAGGAAAATATATTTATGCCCTAAGGCGCTAATAATACTTTTGGCAATCGTAGTAGCAGCGCCTGTTTTGACTAGCATACCAGTAAGAATACCCGCTGCGATAATTCTCACGATAGCAGGTGTAATGCCCTTAACTCCAAGCAGCATATTGGTGACGGTGTCTTCAAGTCCCCATCCGGCTAACAATCCACCTACCAGAGCGCCTATTATGAGGCTATATACGGGGGATAATTTCCTAATAATCAAAACAATAGATAACAAAAGCCCGATAAGGGCAGCAAGCGCGCTATTCATGGCAAAAAAATATTAATTATGCGTTTGCAAAAGTACACATTTTTTTTCAATTACGCAATATCACAGCAAAAAGAAGATGAAAAATATTTGAAAATATCTTGTTTTATTTGCGTATATGCAAAAAAAGTAGTACCTTTGCGGGCTGATTATGTATCTTTTGAATAAAAGATAAAGAAAATGACACAAAGATTGAATAAAATATTGCTATTTGCCTGTCTGACCACAGGTATGCTATTCCTTTTTGGATGTGGCGAATATCAGCAGATTTTAAAGTCCAAAGACCCTGATTTGAAATTTCAGAAAGCATTGATGTTTTTTGAAGCAAAGCAGTACGTAAAATCACAGACTCTGCTAGATGAGGTGACAAGTTTTTACCGAGGAACCGAGCGCTCAGAGGAGATTTTGATATATTTATCACGCAGTTATATGGGGCAAAAAGATTATACGACTGCGGCAGAATATTATCAAGCCTATATTCGCAATTACCCAAAAGGAAAACATATCGTTGAAGCTCGTTTCCAAGCAGGTCATTGCTACTATCTAAATTCTCCTGACGCTCGATTGGATCAAACTGAAACAAAAAAAGCAATTGAATTTTTCATACAATTCATCGAACTATATCCCACTAACCCATACGTAGCACAAGCCTCGAAGGAGATGGGTGAGATGTACGACAAACTAGCGTACAAAGAATATTTGAGTGCAAAATTATACTATAATTTGGGTACCTATCTCGGCAACAACTACTTAAGTGCAGAAATTACAGCAAAAAACGCTCTCAAAGAGTATCCAACCAACAAATATCAGGAAGATTTGAATTGGCTTATTTTGCAATCAAAATATCAACAAACGATAAACTCCGTTGACACAAAAGTAGAGCAACGAGCTCGTGAAACGGAAGACGAATATTACAATTTCATCACAGAGTATCCCAACTCTAAGCACATAGATAGTGCTCATAAGATCGCTAAAGATATACAAAAGTACCTCAAAGAATAAAAAACAACAAAATATATGATTGATTACAAGAAAACAACAGCTCCCAAAACAACTATCACAAGGGACATGAACGAGCTTACAGAAAAAGTAGGCAATGTGTACGAAACAGTTGCTATTATCGGAAAACGTAGCAACCAAATTAGTGTTACCCTCAAGAAGGAATTGGACTCTAAGTTGCACGACTTCTCTATTCCACAAGATTCAGCAGACGAGACATTTGAGAATCAAGAGCAAATTGAGATTTCAAAGAATTACGAGCAATTGCCAAAGGCAACCTTGATCGCTACTCAAGAGTTTATCGACGACCAACTTATCTACCGCGGTAGCAACCGTGATGATATTTTGAAATAACTTGAATCTTGCGGGTAAACATATACTAGTGGGAATTAGTGGCGGTATAGCTGCCTATAAGATTCCCGAGTTAATCCGCCTACTGAAGAAAGCAGGTGCAGATGTGCAAGTGACAACCACCAAGCATGCCTTGGAGTTTGTCACTTCTCTTACCCTGCAAACAGTTAGCGGGCACAAGGTATATTCAGATGTCTTTGCCGCCATCAACGAGCACAGCACCGAACATATCTCCCTACCCGATTGGGCAGATTTAATGCTGATTGCCCCAGCTACCGCAAACGTACTCTGCAAGATGGCCAATGGTATCGCAGACGACGCTTTGACTACCACTTTTGCCGCCATGCGCAAGCCAGTAGTGATAGCTCCTGCGATGAATACCAACATGTACGAATCCCCTGCTACCCAACAGGCAATCAATGAGTTATCTCAATGGAAGAACATCACCATGCTCGATTGTGCTAGCGGAGAACTAGCTTGTGGGACAAGCGGTAAAGGTCGTATGCAAGATTTAGAGGTATTGTTTGCTGCCATAGAATATGCACTTACTCCAAAGACACTCGCAGGCAAACATGTACTCATTACAGCAGGTCCTACTCAAGAAGCGATAGACCCCGTTCGCTATATCAGCAACGCATCCACAGGTAAAATGGGATATGCCCTCGCGCGCGCGTGTTTAAAGAGAGGTGCAATGGTAAGCTTAGTGAGTGGCCCAACTCATATATCCCTGAAAGCATGGCAGGAATTTAGTCCGCTAAAAATAGTAGAAGTAGTATCAAGTGCAGAAATGTGCGAGGCTACTATAAGCGAATTTTCTCAAGCGGATATTGCGATTTTATGTGCCGCAGTTGCCGATTTTACGCCATGCTCCATGGCTGACAAAAAAATCAAAAAGCAGCCCGGGCAAGAAGGCATGTCAATCGAATTGAGAACCACAACCGACATAGCGGCTACATTAGGTGCTTGCAAACAGGAGAACCAATATCTAGTAGGTTTTGCATTGGAGACTCATGACGAAGAAGCAAATGCTGAACGCAAATTGCAGAACAAAAACCTAGACATGATCGTACTTAACTCTTTGCAGGATAAGGGAGCAGGTTTTGGAGTAGATACCAACAAAGTCCGTCTTATCTACACCAACGGCAGAAAAAAAGACCTCCCACTTCTTCAAAAGCAGGAGGTAGCAGATGCTATTATTGATCAACTGGATTAATCTAGTAGATTAAATCTTCGAATCGTAGTAATCCAAATTAATTTTTCAACTTATCTAAGAGACTACCTAAGATTGATTTGTCTTCGGTTTTCTCCTCAACAGGTTGCGCAGCAACTTCTTCATTAGCAGCTTCAGCAACCCATTCTTTACGCTCTTCGATATTGCCTAACTGGCTTTGTACAAAGGAGATAACATCGTTAAGCCCTTCTGTAAAATGCGCAAAGTCCTCTTTATATAAGAACACTTTGTGTTTCTCAAATTGTGGTGGTTCTGCCTCGCCTGTTTGTTTGCGTTTGCTCTCTGTGATGCAGAGGTACAAGTCTTCATTACGCGCTTTTTTTACATCCAAATAATAGATGCGTTTGCCTGCTTTTACCGAACGTGAATACACGATCTCTGGCTCCGTTTTACCTTCAAATCTACGATTTTCCATCTCTATTTTCTATCTTTAAATTAAAATTGCGTACAAAGGTACAAAAAAAATATGAATTAGCAAAAAATAATATACAATTTTCCCAAAAAAGGTTTCTTATATACAAGAAATTGGTTTTATATATGTTTTCATTTTGTTTCCGATAGGCTTTGTATCACTAATTAATCACTAACTTATCACTAACTTATCACTAATTAACAGTTAACATCTTTCGGGTATTTTCTAAAGATTGGTGAGGTATATTTTTGAAAAAAAAGTGAAAGTTGCATAAAAGCCCCCAAAATGGTTGCGTATATGCAAAAAAAATAGTACCTTTGCAGGGTATTTTACAAAGTAAACCCAATTGATATTTGACATAAGGATATGATCAATCGCACATTAGTTAGAACCAAAGTCGTTCAAACCCTCTTTGCCCATCAAAAGAGCCTCGATCAAACGCCTCTATCGGCACGTAAAACTTTGCTCAACAAGTTCTCCAGCACGTATAGTCTATACATGATGATGTTGAGTTTTGCGGATGAGTTGACCACCTACGCAGAAGAGCAAATCTCTGAAAATCAACGTCGTGCCTCCGTACTTCACCAGACTTATAATGCCAATCGCAACTTTGTTAACAATCGTATCGCCCAGCAATTGTTTAACAACCGCCGTCTTCGTAATTACATGGAGAATGAGCATCTGCGTTGGGATACAGGCATGTCGGCAGTAGAAACGACTTACAAACAACTTCTTGAGTCTTCATTCTACAAGGAGTTTATGGCATTGCCATCGCCTAGTTATGAAGATGAAAAGGCTTTGTGGCGCAAGATATATGGTTCCTTATTATTAGGAAGTGAGGAGTTGATTTCAGCGTTGGAGGAGATGGAAGTAGTCCTCGACCAAGAAGGTTGGACAACCGACATCGATATGGTTATTACCTACGTGATAAAAACTATCAAGCGATTCAAGGAGGGTGATAGCGACGAGTTGCCTCTATTAGAAATGTTCAGTTCGGAAGAAGAGTTGACCTTTGCCAAAGATCTTCTACAATACAGCATCGAGCATATCGATGACAACAAATACCTCATTTCCAATGCCTTACAAAATTGGGACGCCGATCGTGTAGCTTATATGGACTATATCATTTTGCTTGTAGCTTTGGCAGAGATACAACAGTTTAACGATATAGCTCTGGAGATTTCGATGAACGAATACATCGAAATATCCAAAGAGTATTCCAGCGAAAAGAGCTATGTCTTTATCAATGGCGTGCTCAACCGCATCATCAATGACCTGAAGCAAGAAAATAAGATTTTGAAATTTCCTAGAAAATAATCATTAAAAACATTAAATTATGCTAAATTACATTCTTTTATTGGCTCAACAAGCAGCCCCAGCCGCTGCAGATGGAACCGCACAACAAGGTAGCGGTTGGTCGTTTTGGATAATGATGATTCTCATCTTTGTCGTATTTTACTTCTTTATGATTCGTCCACAACAAAAGAAGCAAAAAGAGTTGCAACAACAACGCGATGCTTTGACAAAAGGGAATAAAGTAATAACCGCAGGCGGTATCTACGGCATTATCAAAGAAGTTCAAGAGACTACTTTCCTTATCGAAGTAGCTAAAGATGTGACACTTAAAGTGGATAAAGGTAGCGTATACGTAGCCGCTGAAGACGCTCAACAGCAACAAGAAACAAAATAAGCCCTTGAGACCACAAACACACATATTCCAGCATATCACCAAACGTCTTTGGGTTTGGATATGGAAGAAAGATTTATTGATCTTCCTGTTGTTCGTGGGCTTAGCAACACTCTTTTGGTGGGGACAAGCAATGTCCACACCAAGAGAGTACACAATCCAAGTTCCCGTTACTTATACGGGATACGACGGCAGTATTGTATTTGAAAAGCCATTGCCTAACAAAATAGAAATGACTGTGCGTGACAATGGTCAACAATTACGAGCTATAAAAAAACAAAAACTAAACCTCAATATTAATCTAGAACATTTATTATCGAATAACAAATTATTAATTTCAGCCGAGGTGCTTCGACCTCGCCTGCAAGAAATCCTACCGGGTTCTACATCCATACAACACACTCAACCTGAATACATAGAAGTCAACTACCGTGTGCAGCAAAAAAAGACTGTTCCCGTGGAATTGACATCCATCATAGAATTAGCATCGCAATATCAATTGGCTCACGCGCCAGAAATCAGTCCAGCAGAAGTAAGGATCTATGGTTCTACAGCCCAACTAGATTCTATCACGAAAATCATAACCGATAGCGTACACTTAATCGATTTGCAAAAATCTATCATGAAAGAAGTGTCTTTGGTCTGCCCTGAGGGGGTAAGTGTGGAGCCAAGCACAGTGCAAGTGGCATGGGAGGTAGAACAATTTACAGAAAAATCCTTTCGCCTTCCCCTGCAAGTAGAAGGGATATCTCGTGGTGAAAAAATACGCCTATTCCCTAGTGAAGTAGAAGCAATCGTACGCGTAGGAATATCACAGTTTGAAAAAATAGACGCGGATGATTTACAAGCTGTATGTCCCTACCCAACAGCACAGGATAAAAAACTCACAGTAGAAATAAGAAGCACAAATCCACATATCACTTCCTCACGTGCCATACCTGCACATGTGGAATATATCATCGAACGATAACATTATGAAAAAGATTCAAATGGTTGATTTGCAGACTCAGTATCAGCATATCAAGGAAGAAATAGACAATGGTATTCAGACTGTGATAGACTCCGCAGCATTCATCAAAGGTCCCGCGGTGGCATCCTTTCAAGCAAATTTGGAGTCCTACACAGGCGCAAAGCATGTGATTCCAGTAGGAAATGGAACAGATGCACTACAGATAGCCTTGATGGCTCTGGATCTGAAGCCAGGCGATGAAGTGATCACTCCTACTTTTACATTCATCGCAACCGCAGAAGTAGTAGCCTTATTGGGATTGACTCCTGTAGTGGTGGATGTAGATTGGGATACTATGAACATATCGCTAGATGCAGTACGCAAAGCTATTACCCCACGAACCAAAGCCATAGTACCAGTACATCTATTTGGACAATGCGCGGACATGCAAGGTTTGTTGGATATAGCTCAGCAACATAACCTATATATCGTAGAAGACGCATGTCAAGCAATCGGCGCAGAATACACTTTTGCAGATGGCAGCAAACGCCAAGCAGCCACCATAGGTGATATAGGTTGCACCAGTTTCTTTCCATCCAAGAATCTTGGTTGCTATGGAGATGGAGGTGCGATCTTTACCAACAACGACGAACTGGCAGCTAAGATGCGCGCAATTGCTAATCATGGCATGGTAGTTCGCTATTACCATGATACAGTGGGAGTTAACTCGCGTCTAGACAGCATTCAAGCAGCCATATTAGATGTAAAATTACCCCATCTCAATGAGTATATCGCAGCCCGTCAAGCCGCAGCAAAATATTATGACAAGGCTTTTGCGAATCATCCTAACATATTAATTCCAGCTCGCGCTCCCTACTCTACGCACGTCTTCCATCAATACACTCTGCGTCTGATTGATATTGATCGTGACGCATTGCGCAATGCATTAGCTGAATCAGGTGTACCGGCTATGGTATATTACCCCGTGCCTCTACATATGCAGCAAGCATACAAGGACCCACGTTATCAAGAAGGAGATTTTCCAATTGCCGAGAGATTAGCAAGTTGTGTGCTGTCATTACCTATGCATACAGAGTTAGACGAAGAGCAATTGGCATACATTACTAATTGCGTATTAACCGCAATACCTAAGCATTAAACCACTATGAAAAATTCCTTAGCATTAACAACGAAAATCGGGACCCATCTCAAACTATCACCCGCTCAGATACAGGTGATGCGTATGTTGGAAATTCCAGCATGCGAACTGCAAGCACACATCGATGAGGAGTTGCAAAAAAATCCAGCCTTGGAAGAAGGGCAAGAGACAAACCAAGAGGTAGATTTTGATAGTGATCAAAACGAGGAAAACTACGACGACCACGACACAACTAAAGACAATTACGATTATGGGAGTGATGATCCATTAGAAGATGACAACTACGCTCCCACTTCCACTAATGGACGTGGACACGAGGATATTCCATTCTCTATGGGAACAAGTTTTGCGGAATACCTTAAATCGCAAATCTATCTCACAAAGATGGATAAGCCCGACCGACATATTGCCAAATTCGTTGTAGGGAATATCGATGAGGATGGATATTTGCGCCGTACTGTAGAAGAATTAGTGGATGACCTATGCTTCCGCGAGGGATTACAGGTCACAGATAAAAAGATGCAAGAGATTGTAAACCAAGTAAAAGAGTTTGAACCAATAGGTGTTGGCGCATATGATATACAAGAATGCCTACTCATCCAACTTAAGCATAAAGAACAAACTCCTAGCGTTCAACTTGCATCTACTATCATTCTTCATCATTTTGAAACTTTTTCGCGCAAAAATTTCAGCAAGTTACAACAACGGCTTTCCATTAGTGAAGATCTATTGAAAGCGGCTACTGCTGAAATTATGCGATTAAATCCACGCCCAGGTAGTGCATGGTTAGGTACGGTATTGGAACGCAATCAGTCTATTATCATCCCCGATTTTATCATAGAGCAAGTGGACGATGAGTTAGTCATTACCCTCAATCACGGCAATATTTCCCCTCTACATGTCTCCAAAGAATATCAGATCATGTTAGAAGAGTATTCCCACATAGAGTCAAATAACAAAGCCAGTATCCGCGACGCAGCTAAGTTTGTAAAAACAAATATAGACAATGCTAAATACTTTATTGATGCTATACGTCAACGCAATGAAACTTTGATGCGCACAATGAAAGTACTTGTAGCATTACAACGTGATTTCTTCATACACGGCGACAGCACTTACCTTAAGCCATTGACACTCAAACATGTAGCTGAACGTTCTGGTTATGACACCTCTACCGTCTCACGGGCGTTTTCCAAAAAATATGTACAAACTGAATTTGGAATTTTTCCCGTAAAGTTCTTCCTCTCCGACAAGATTGTTAATAACGAAGGTGATGCAGTATCTACCCGAGGAATTAAGCAGAAATTGCAAGAAGTAATAGAAAATGAAGACAAGACGAATCCAATAACAGATGATCAATTGGTAGAAATAATGCATGCAGCAGGATACCCTATTGCACGTCGTACCGTAGCAAAATATCGCGATCAGATGAGTATTCCAATTGCACGAATGCGCCGACAAATGAGTAAATAGTCAGCATGTCAAACCTACTGAACATATTATCAAAGATATATTGCATCTTGCTACACCCCATTTTAATACCGAGTTATGGAGTAGCAGGATTTTGTTGTGCAATCAAAAATATCCTCCCCGAATTACCTCGTCAGTACATTCTATTGTGTATCATCGGCACGATAGTTTTAACTCTTATTATTCCTGCAATTTTGCTTTTATTCATGTGGCGAAAAGGATATATCGACTCGCTACATATATCTAAAGCCAACCAACGCACTGCACCCTATATTTACACACTCATCTGCTACAGTTTTTGGGCATATTTCCTGCATTTCACGATGCACCTCCCTATTTTGGTATTAGGTATTGCACTTGGAGTCATAGGTGTATTATTGATAGTAGCCATTATTAATTTAAAATGGAAAATTTCTGCCCATCTGGCAGGACTAGGTGGGTTATTAGGAGGAGTGTGCAGTTTTGCTATATATTACGCCACACTCCCTATGGGTCTCATCATTGCTATTCTTATTTTAGCATTACTACTCATGTATGCGAGAATATATCTCAATGCTCATACTCCTTCACAAGTAGTATGCGGATTCCTTCTTGGATTAATCGGAACATTCACTCCCACATTGATCTTAACATATGCGTAAACTCTTAATCACATTATTTATCCTAATTAGCGCAACTACTTGGGCTACATCTCAAACGAGAATCCTGGGTGATAGTGCACAAATTTATCTACTTACATGTACACCAGGTACGCAAGTATGGTCTAAATATGGTCACACAGCTATACGCATTACGGATAAACCACAAAAACTAGATATCATCTTCAACTACGGGATATTTAGTTTAATGGAAAAGGATTTCTATCTAAAGTTTGTTAGAGGCGAAACATATTACCAATTGGGAATTGATAAATACCAATACTTCAATGAATTTTATAGCAGTATCGGTAGAATTACCTATTGGCAAGAACTCAACCTTACGCAGCTACAGAAACAGAAAATTTTCGATGCACTATTAATCAATTACCAACCTGAAAATAGATTCTATTTATACAATTTTGTGTTTGATAATTGCGCTACTCGACCCTACTATTTATTAAAACAAGCATTAAATGATAGTATTTATTCTTCCTATCAAGGATATACCGGACATACATTCCGAGAGGCTATCACACATTATACTGGTAAAAACTCATGGGTAGATTTTGGCATTAACCTAGTATTCGGACAAAAAGCTAATCAGCCTATGACCAATGAGCAACGCTTGTTTTTGCCTGAGGAATTGATGAATTATATCGCTAATGCCCACCTCTCAGATGGTACACCATTAGTCAAGAGCCAACATATCGCGCCCTTCCCTTCTGCCATTGTGCCTTGGTATGCCAATTGTTGGCTAGGTATAGCACTCTTTGCACTGCTGATATTACTATTGTCGTTCTATGACCGCCATCGTGGGCATCTATCATGGGGTATCGACTTGATATTGATAATTATCTATCTCATACTCATTGCATTAGTAATATTCCTCACATATTTTTCATGTCACCCACTTGTGGGCTTTAATTGGCGTCTCATTCTATTCCCTATTATTCATTTATGCGCAAGACTAGTTTATATATTACGTTGACAACCATCTTATTATGCCTTAGTACCATCCTACTAGCACAACCCCGCCTAACTGTCGTGGTGATGGTGGATGGTATGACACAGGAAAACCTCACTGCAATGCGCCCATACTGGTCGGCAGGAGGATTGCGTCTCATGAGCGAAGAGGCATTTCAAACCACAGCCATCTTTCCTCATCATGTGTATGGTGGGCAAGAAACTACAGCCACCCTTATGACGGGTACCACACCATCACAACATGGTATCATGGCAAACCAATATTTTTCTCGTTCCGAACGCACACCTATGCCTATTTTGCACGACAAACAGGCATCGGGAATTGGCACACACGTACAACTATCGCCACGCAGTATTCTATCTACCACCATCACCGACGAGTGGCGCATGCTACGCGGCTCGCAAGCGCACATATATGCCATCGGTTTGCAACCTGAAGCCACCATCCTCATGGCAGGACATGCTGCCAACGCATGCTGTTGGTTGGATGCAGAGACACAAAAATGGGTAACAACCTCGTTCTACCCAGAGGGATTGCCTGCGGCTGCCGATGAGATGAATATGAGCGGACGAATTGATCTGCTCGCTGAGCGCGAGTGGACACCACGAATGGATATATCCATGTATAATCGTCCTACTGAAAAAGAGCGCAAACGAGGTTTTACCTATCTCAACCGAGAGCATTTGCTACACTCGCCAGCAGCCAACACACTTGTAATTGAAATGGCTTTGGCGCTACAACAATCGCAGCAACTGGGTACAGATATCACACCCGACCTACTATTATTGCAACTCAACACCCTATCCCCACAGGCACAGTCCGACGCCATCGAATCGGCAGAACAAGAAGATATGTATATGGGTATCAACCAGGATTTAGGATTCCTAATGGAGCAACTCAACCGCCGAATTGGCAAAGAGCAATACCAAATTCTAGTTGTGGGTCGCCCTATCAAAGGGTACTCAACCGCTACACTAGAAATGGCAAACCTGCCTGTACAACGCTTCAACGTCGACCGCGCAGCAGCCCTTACTGGAACCTATCTTATGGCTATCTATGGACATGAACGTTGGGTTGATGGTGGACACGGACCATTCATATACCTCAACCGTATGTTGATTGAAAAGAAACGTATGTCATTAGAGACTATCCAACGCCAAGTCGCGAATTTCCTAATGGATTTCGAAGGCGTACGAGTAGCATACCCCATCCACGAAGCCATTACATCCGATGACAAATATTCTATCTACCGCAAACAAGCTGGTGATGTATATTTCCATCTGCAGGATAATTGGTTGCTAGATACCAAAGATGGACATCCATTTGACCTTGTCATCCAATCTCAGCCAACTGCGCCTATACTCTATTGGTCAGGGACTATCACTTCGTTCCCAGAAGGTACATTACAAGCAACCGACATTAAATCACTTATAATACAATAAATAAAGAAAATTATGATATTCTACGAAATTAAGGTCAAATACGAC
>JAEIGA010001703.1_pt1 | contig 34721 bp, 26 predicted proteins | sample 9270691 | NCBI WGS metagenome assembly JAEIGA01 (sample SAMN17057246, study PRJNA624740) | gut metagenome | biome: biome; isolation source: fecal sample | host: Bos grunniens | place: China: Xizang | collected 2019
GGTCAAGCATATCAGGTGAAAAACTATGGCAAGTCTATTTGGGGGCATATCAAAATCCTCCTATCTTCAGGTCGACAGAGTCTAATGTTCATAATTGTAATTACTGTCATACATTCTTTAGACAGTACAGTAATATTATAGCTCTGGATAAAGATCTGGGTGTGATGAGTATTTTTGATATCAATCCCTCTGATATACCTGAGGAATACAGAGATGCAATTATGACTGTATCTAATTATATTCACCAGGAAGAGAAGATTGGAAGTATCTTTGTAGAAACTTGCGAATACTTGCTCAATCCTAAAACTCCTTTTGGAAATAAAAAAAGGGATCAAGAAAAGTTTAACCTGGGTATAGAGTCAAATGTAAAGCTCTATAATCAAATCGATGTAGATAGATGGCCCAACTCAGGAATTAAAGCAGGAGATATTATTACATTTACTCATATCTTCTTAACTATCCCTAGACAACTGATATATTTTGGTTATTCTAGTAAAGAGTCTATAGTAGCTGATGCCCTAAGTATGTATGACATTTTCAAGAAAGGCATGGAAGAAATTGACTTGGAAAGTTATAATTCTGTATTGGAGTTGGAAGAACAAGGATCGCTTCTCAATGGATCAACCTATATAGATACTGTCAAGAAGGCTAGGGATTATAAAATTGAGTATACAAAGATCGCACCCGAGAAGAAAGATCTATGGTTATGGCAAAAATCTCAAGAATGGGGACCGGCTTGTAAATTCAGAAATAATGTAATAGGTACTCTTCTCCTTGAACTTACTGAAGGGGAAAAGTCTATGGATGAGTGTTGTAAAGCCTTCAATATGAAAGTAGATCCTGCCAATTATATGAAAGCTAGTGCGCCGATTACAAAGAAACAAATCGAGGCTGCACAGAAATTCGTAGAGGACAATGGATACACTACAGCACTTCAGAGACGATGTGCAACAATTGAAGATATTTTGGTTTCTGACATCCTTCATAGTAATCAAGATGCGACAGAAACAAAAACTATGATCTCTGTTTTTGATACTATAAAATCTTCAACACCGGCAAGAAAATTTGATACATCCAAGGTTCCTGAGGTTGGAATTGAGGAATTTATGAAAGATATTCTCCCCGGATCGAAGGAAATTGATCTGTGGTTATCAGTTAAGCATAAAGATAATTTCATGACTTTGCTGACCTCGGAGGATAAAAACTCTAAACCTCTTTTCAAGTGGTCAAATAACTTTTCTTGGACCTACAATGGAAACTTGACAGGTAAATCTCAAATCACTACTGCCGTTAAGAATGCTGGCGGTTTTGTAGATGCTCCTTTCAGATTTAGTATTATGTGGAATGAAAATCAAGAAGCAACCCACTGTGACTTAGATGCTCATTGTACTTGCCCAACTGAGGCGGGTAGAATTGTCGATATCTACTATGGAAATAAAAGACCAAGTGGATGTAGTGGACAACTTGATATTGATATTATAACTCCAGGAAAGAAGGTTGCTGTAGAAAATATATTCTGGAAAGATCTGAGTAAAATTAAACCAGGTCAATATAAGTTCTATGTTATAAACTTTAATGGTGGTGAAAATCAAGGATTCCATGCTGAGATATTCTTAAATGGAGATCTATATACTTTTAGAGTTCCACATACAGTAAAAGGAACCGTAGAAATTGCAACAATCCAAGTAAAACCTGATCATAGTTTTGAGATGGGTGGTAACTGGAAAAAATATCTAGTTGACCAGAATACTCAAGTTGAAGAAATTTATGGCCTTCAGAGTGGAGATTTTCATAAGGTAAGTCTAATCTGCTTGAGCCCTAATCATTGGTGTGAAAAAGGCGTAGGAAATAAACACTACTTCTTTATGTTGTCTGGAGCAAAAGCACCAGATAAAATCAGATCTCTCCATAATGAATTCTTAGTACAGGAATTGTATGATCATAGAAAAGTTATGGAAGTTCTTGGTAGTCAACTTAAAGTAGAATCGACGGAAGGACAGCTTAGTGGACTTGGGTTTAATGCCACCGTTCGTGATGAAGTAATTTTGAGAATCGATAATAAAAGATTGATTAAAGTAAAATTTTAAAGAAAGAAAACTATGTACAAAAAAGCAAGTAGATTTAAAGTAAGATTCGCATCGAATGTCGGAAATCTTACAGTGGAACAACTTTGGGGAATTCGTATGACTGATCTGAAAGAAATGATTAAGGCAGCTCATGAAGTTGTTAAGAAAACAGAAAAAACAGATGAGGATTTGTTGTTCCTAGAAGGTATTGGACAGGATGATAAAGAAGCAGCTATGGCAAAGCTTAAATTTGATATCTTGAAAGATGTCTATATTACTAGGATGAATGAAACCAAAGCAGCAAGTGAGGAAGCAATCACTAATAGGGAGATTAAGCACCTCGAAGAAATCCTAGCTAAAAAGAGAGAAGAATCGTTAAGCTCAATGTCGGAAGAAGAGATAATGAAACTAATTGAGGAGAAAAAGAAAAAGCTAGGCTAGGATAAAAAGAGAAAGAGTAGGAAAATTAAATCCTACTCTTCTTTTATTTTTTTTTATTACGAAGTTACAAAGGCCACAACACTAAACGTGAGGATATTGCACTGTTATGAGTTCTGAGAACCTAAGGTTCTACCTCTAAATATTATTTGCCTTCAGGTATATCAACCTGTTGGAAAATTATGAATTATATACAATCTTGCTATTCACGTAGTCAAAAACCAGGTAATTCTTTTGACGCATAAATTTGTCTCGGTTGTTGCCGATTCTCATAACGGTCACAAAACCATGAGATGTATCTACTGATACAACATTGAAGGCATCACGTTCTTTTCCTTTATCGCTTCTACAACAATCTCGCTCCCAACTTGCCCCAGGTCCTGCCTTATCTACGGCTAACCCGAATTGCTCCGGGTAATTCGACAACGATCCGAAGAAATCTCTATGGTAATGACCGAAAAGCCAACAAATAAACGACAATCCATTTTCTATCTTGCCTTGCACTGTCTCTGATGCCATATTAGGCAAGCACGAGCTTACAACAGAATCTCCGTTTTCATAACAACTGCTAAACGTACATGTATAATCAGGAACATACGTTCTGCTGGGAGTGTAGTGGCTGCTTATTATCACATGAAAACCATTACTTATTGCATCATCAAGAATTGTGGATAACCACGCATTTTGCCTCTCATCATAATTCATACAATCAAGGACTACCAACCTAACCTTTGATTCTGTATAATCCTTGCAGTAATAACAGTAGCCGTACTCTTCCGCACCGTCTGGTTGAGTGATAGAATTTTGGCTGTCACCCCATTTGGATATATATGGTGAAATGAATTTATCATACACCATTTTCTGTGGAACTGCTCCATCAATAGCCTCCCCCGTTTGATTGCTTGAATCCAAAACATCGTGATTACCAATAGTATTAAGCACAAATTCACCACCATCTATTGTCGCGAAAGGATTATCATCTACAAATTGGTCTCTTACGCAATCCCCGGTATGCAGGATGTCATCAATGAACGCCGAGAAAACATTCTTGAAATCAATGGTTCTTTGCAAGGAGGTTGTACTGTTATGTGCATCAGATGTGAATATAATATTGCATATCTTGTTCCCGTACGTCGCATCCCCATAGCGCTCTTTCCGTTTACACAAATCGGTGAATTTTGATGTCAATTCATCTATTCCACCGTTCAAATCTGCGACTGTTTCTGCATCGACGGTAAAGCCAAAAGCAAGGTTGGCTGACTTGAACGAATAACTATTGTTAGACGAACTATAATAAAGTCGAATGCCTCCAAGTATAACCTCATTAGCATCTCTCTGCACATTATAAGCCTTAGTATAAATAGTCTTGTTATCAAGATTAAATACAAGCACTAAAGCTCCGCTTGTAGTATTACTCGGTACTATACTAATCGCACGATAGATAGACACTTCTTCGTGTAGTGACCTTAGGGCATAAGACTTATTGCCGACAACTAATACAGGGTCATCACCTAAGTCGAGCGTAAGCGTTTCAGTGTTTATGTTCGGGACAAATCCATAAGTGTTAACCAGCGTAACACCGATGCGTGCGTCATTTTCTTTTTTTTGCCACAAATCCTCAATCATAAACCACACTTTCTCTCCAATATTAGCCCTGCCTCCAATTTCGATGTATTCAGAGTCCGACGGTATGTTAATGTCAAGATACGAAGGAATTTCGCCACCTATCTTACGGCTCCTAAGTTCTGTTTTTGTTGTTGCGTTGAATGAATTAATGGCAAATTTCACCGCATTCGTGTTGTCCGTTGAATCTTCCCAAGTAGTTCTGATGTGAATCCGATAAGAGTGATTTGGGATAAGACCATCAATTCTGACCGACGTATATCCACTTCCAATTCCGACAAAGTAATTGTTAAATGACTTGGAGTCTGTATTAGACAAGTTTCCGTAAAGAGAGTTGTCGTAGCAAGTAAGCGCAAATCGGGAAGTATATCTGTTATTTGCACCAATGCCTGTACTCTCCCCAAACACACTCCAGTCTACACACATTTCGATTGTTCCTCTATCGCCAGAGATTGTACCCTTAAGCAGTGATTTCTCTTCTGTTTCACTTATAGTACAGATGTATCCTCCAGAAGCATCAGGACTCTCGTCGTATTCTAGCATTTTTATGCTCCATTTCCCGTCCTGTGTGCCACGATGAATGTCCCATATTGTTATTCTTAGAGTTTCTGGTGCGCCTATGATTCTCACTTTTTTAAAGAATCTGGAAACAAGATAATTGAAACGATAGTTTGTTTGTATGAGCCTGTCGAATATACGATTGTCTGGTGTTTCCTCAAATTCTCGATAGCTGGGGAAGGAATTGACAAAATCTTTAATTGCTACAGCCATCCTTTCCAGACCGTAATAGTTTGGATGTGTCGAGTCGGTAGCAGGGAAAAACTGAGAGAAGTTCTGCTCATTGATGCCCAGTGACCAATACATATCGGCGACAGGTATATGATTCCTTCTCCATCCTTTTGCTATACAAGAGACGACTTGTGCAAGTGTCATGTAGTTACCATCTGTAGGGATATATCTGTCTCCCCACGAAGCCTTGTCATCAGCAGAAGTAAAGTATCTTACAATAGGGGTGAAAGCAAACATCTTTATGTCTCTGTTTGCGCCTAAGGCATATTTGCTTATAAGGTTGATACTGCCGAACAGTGTCGTTTCTTTCTCGTCGTCAATATCTCCCATACTTGCCCATTGTGCATCATTCGTACCTGCTGATATGAATATGTAGTCGATAAAGTTGGCACTCAATCTTTTCAGCATATCAAGCTGTTCTGCGACTCCGCTCTGACCGTTCCCTAATAACCAGTCATTTGCCGCATCCTGATAGGTGTACACGCCTGTATAAAAAGCTTTAACAAGTTCTACTACATCAAGTGCAGCATAAGCTTCAGTAGAATTTGTAGGTGTTGTAGTCAAGGATGTTCTTCTTGAAAGTCTTGTGCCACCTATTGCTGCATTATATATCTTGCATCCAGTGAGTTCCTCTAATATATTAGAATACGACTTCTCCTCACCATTATTGTTCTCCCTCTTGAGGGCTGTGATAGAGTCTCCAAAAATCAATATCCTTTTGCCCGAAAGGTTATTGAACCCATTGAAACGCTTATAGCAATTGCTCGACAGCTTCATTCTTGTCCTCGGCAGACTGCTTGATTGAGTAGTTCCATTGTCTATTACATCCCAATCTACATCAAGGAGCATGAACGATGTGTCGTCGATTCTTGCACATAAATGTTCCTCCTCGCCATTTGATTGAACACTGAGCGCATATTCTGAGGTGCTACCGTTAGTGTCCAGGAAATTTATGCCCCACATACCGCTTTTGTTGCGAGTTATGTTGAATGGGGATAGTTCCATGCTGTAATTGCCAAAAATTTCTATCTTTTTAAAGAAATCCACGAATTTTTTTGCCTCAATATCTGTTTCGGGGATATTGTCTACAGCAAGGTATAGACTTTTCAATGTATGTACATCTGCATAGTTATACGTATCTATTGTATTGTCTGTTCTTGATTGGATTGAAAGTGAACTTCCGTTTGTAATTGCTTCCCAATCTACGCTGATGTCAGCAGAGAACTTACATAACCGTGAGTCAATGTAGATTGTATTCTCTATGTGAATATTGTTCTCTTCTGTTACGGAACTGTAATTTATTACGTAGTTCCCGTATTCAGGATTTGTGTACACGAAGCGTATAACCCATTTCCCCTCTACATTTCTTTTGGCATCCCAGAACGACAACTCTCTATCCTTGCTGATTCCGTAAATCTTTATAGATTTAAGAAATTTAGACAATACTATATTTAAGGGCGCATTGCTTAAATACGAAAATACTCCGCTAATCTTGAGTTTATCTTGTGTACTTATAAGAGATATGAGTTCACTTCCACTTAATGTATACAATTCACTGCCACACAGATACACCTTATCCTCCCTTATCTTTCCACCACTCATGTAAGCCTCCATACCGTCCCAAGTATCCCAGTAAGAGTTACCATCAAAAGCCACAAACTTATTATAAAGCCTAGAATACACTATCTCCTGTATTGATACTGTTGTACCTGTATTAATGGTAATCTCATCTTCTACTATTCCATCAAAGCGAACAGTGGAATGTTCTGCTATTTTGCTATCAAGTTGCTTTTCCTGCTCTGAGAATATAGCATCAAGGTTATTTCCGTTATCGTCAACAATACCTTTTATATGTGTCTGAGGGTAAAATGAATTACCCCCAGAGTCTTTTAATGTTTTTATCTTTGCCATATTGTATTAAAGTTTAAATATAAATTATTGACAGAAGTTAGCTACAAAATTCCTATACACTACGTCAGCAATCTGCATATAACCTTCGTTTGCAGGGTGCACACCATTAGTATCAAGCCTTTCCTTTTTACTACTACGAGAATTCACAGTAAACTCAGCAGATTGCATATTATTCTCCACATCGAACTGCGAAGAAACATTCACAAATTCAACAAAGTCGGAATAACCTTCGCTGTTAGCAAATTCTTGGTAAGCATCATTCATATTCAGAATAGTACGGAACATACCATAGGCATCTGAGTAGTTATTACCACTTGCGCCATAGTTTGCACCCATACCACCTTGTATGCTTGGAGGATTCTGTGCCATCATCTTAAGCTTAGCATTAGAGAATTCAGTGTGTAAAGTGTCAGCAAATTTTTTAGCTTGTGATAAAATTGTAGAGAAATCCCCTATTTCCATATTAGGTGAAAGACCATTCCATGTAAGGTAAGTATAAACAACGTCAATCTGCCCATTTGCGACCTCATTGGCATAAGGAATAAATGACATTTTATTGTTTACAGCATCCCATAAAGGATTCTGAGCATCAACAATATATTCATTAAAAGTAATAGTATCATCGCCCTCTCCTGAACTCTTAGTTAGTATACCTCCATCTGTTGGTGTATTACTGTTAGATGAAGTTTTACATAGAATATTTCCTACGCCTTCAGTAATATTAACCTCAGCGATAGTATAAGAAAATCCGTTATGTGTGTATACGGCGCCGATGGATAATGATTCTACGCCCGTAACATAAAATCTGAAAGCAGGGCTACCCGCCGATATGTAACTTGACCAGTTCCATCCACCTACACCAAACCAGCCTGCACCATCGCCTTTTTTAGAACCGCAGAACTCGATATTTGACAAACCATTACCTGCAGGAGTTCCTCCTGTTTTTGTCAATCTTCTATTGACTTCTTTAACCCATTCCCCGCCTGCTATATTGCTCGCACCAAAACATAATATATTAGTTTTTGTTGCAGGCGACTTCGGTGCTGCAACTATATGAAGTTTGCACGTTTTCGATACAATGGTTTTCGCGCTGTTATCCCTGACGCTTAATGTAAAGTCAATAACCCCGATATCTTCTGCTTTAGGTTTGTAATGAAAATATCTTGGAGTTTGCTTGCCTTTTGAACATGAAACAAGAATATCGTAGTTATATGGATTGACCGCTTTTATCATACCACGATAGAACAGTTGCAAGGTATCACCAACTACAGCATATATTTTGTCAGGTAATGAGATTTCGATATTGGGATTAAGGTTTAGGCGACTTTCTATATCCTTAATAATGTGTTCTGTCAAAAAAGGAATTTTCTCAATTTCGCTAAATGTTTGGAAGTAGAAGTTTCTATTATATGCGTTGTAGCCAGCCGAGCCTTTACTCGTTTCTGCTATGTCTCCATGTGTCCAATAATAGCTTTTAGGATATGTAGCACCGTCGGCAGGCTCGAATAGATAATTGTCGTCGGCGGGGCGCATAGGTGTACTGTATGTGTCAGCACGCAAAGCAACGTAGAGATTTCCAGTAAAAGTCTTTATCTCACCCAAATCCACTAACACGGCTTTTACTTCGCCAGGTTTTATATTGATAAAGATTGTTTGACTGTGAAGAATTGCGCCAGTATAGTCATTTTGTCTAATTTGTAACAACATTTTTGTTATAGGTTTAGGTGATTCAACCCAATCGGCAGATTTGAAATATGACAATATATAACGGAAAGGAGCAAGCTCACCCACATACATAGCTGCACCGGAGAAAGTAGAGCTACTAAAAAGAGGTGCTCCAACTTCGTTACTTTTCTGGAATTGGTTTACAACAGGTGAATTATTATAATCCAACTCTGAATAATATACATCTTTCAGTTCATCTTCTACCGAAATGATACGATTGTTCAATATATTAGATTCAGCTGAAATAGATTCAGAAAGTTCGCTATAAACCTGTTCAATTCTACCACTCAATCCACCACCTTTGAAAAGTGAAGGCGATAGAGCAATACCATCAAAGTCGTAAAGTGAATCGTAGTATTTCACCACGCTGTCCCAATCGAGTATAAACCACGACTTTGGTGAATTACCATATGTTGGCTTTGCTAAATAATAAGGTGAACCTTCGATTTTGGATGTAACGAAATTGAAAACATGCGTAACATTTGCTTCTCCTACAGGCAGGTCTTTCTCTTTTTTGTAGAGGCCCAGTGCGTTATTGCTTGGATTTGCCACGCTGAAACAATAGGCTTTCCCCTCTTCGTATTCAATATCCAAATAGCCGGCAATAATCATTTTGTCTGCACCAACTTCTAAAACCTTTTTTGAAAATGGATAATTGCCAAGATAATTGTAATAGCGAGACTGTAAAATTTCTTCAGCATTTTTAGCACGAATAATTTCAGTATCTATATCACTTTTCAATGTTTGCACTGTAGCGTTGATATCACTCTTTAAACCATCCACTCCTATATTCTTCTGCACTTGCTGTTTTTCTGCATCTGTTAGTACCTGAGCAGTTTTCCTAAGAGCATTGGTAACAAGATTCTCTTCAATACTTTCTACTACAATATCAGTGTCTTCTGCTTCTATTTTATTATCTAGACCAGGAATATTCTCTTTTAAACTTTCTATTGCTAACTTGTTTCCTCTGATAGTATCTACCGCGTTGAAACCATACACAATATCAGCTTTAAACGGCGCACTATTTCCATCGTACACAGCCTCTTCAGTTCCAAAGTCGCAAACTTCATAGGATAAATTAAGAGGCTCTGAGAATGTGGTTATTTCCGGGTTTTTCAGCTCATAATAAAGTGGAGTATTTTTGATTCTAGGTAATAAGGCATCGACTGTTGTAATATTAGAATCAAAATAAATTCCTATTGAAGATACACCAACATTAATTGAAGACGTTACTGATGAACATGAATAATTAGTCTTGCAATCATATAAAGTATCCCAATTAACCGTAGTAAATTCAGGGCATAGAATATTTGGTATTACATCTCTTTCTGAATTAGCGATTATATCAGATAGATCAGATGAATAGAAATACCCTTGTTTATTAAAACTCCAACTTAAAGTACTTAAATCTTCAACTACACCGATCCTTTTTATTGCTTGTGTTTCTGTTATTTCATCATATACATCACCAACTTGTTTTAAACCTCCCGGGAAAATTTCTTTTATCTCAGGTAACTGGCGGGTAAACTCCTTATAATCCTCGTACTCTTTATCTCGATAGCCCGAATGTGTTAGTGATATGTTAATATCGCTAATATCAACTTTCTTACTATTATCATTGGCAATAAATACAGGAATAGCCCAATAGCAATTTGCAGGCATAGGTATTTTGTAAGAGCTATCTACTAACTCCCAATACCCTAATGATAAACCATCTTTTGTTGCAAACATGACATTCCATTTTCCTACATTTATTTTTGCTTTGAATGTATAAGTTGTATTTGGTAACACACGAATGGGAAAGCCGATTCCATAGCCGCCAGTATCAGGAGTAGCAGTTAAAAATGTTGCTTTTATACTGTTATTATCTGCATAGTCTATAGTGTATTTCTTTGAAGCGTCATAACGTCCGACAGCAGAAAATCCATCATACCAATATTTTTCTGAAAAATCTTTCGGTATATTAGGAGAAAGACTATTTTCACCAAAGTTCGTTTTCTCTCTACTTATTAAGTTTAATCGATTAAACCCAATAGTTTTTATCGCCTCAACACTCAAATGCCTCAATTCACCTGGAATATGTCCTGAGAAAGATAGATTCGGAAACATTGCAGTAAATTCCTCTGGAGTCTGTGGTTCATTACCAGCGCCAAACATTAAAGTAAGGTCGATTGTTATTGGGAAACCTAGTAACTTATATTCTTCTTCGCCAGTCCAAGGATTCTCACTGAAATCTCTTTTTCCTATGTTAAAATACCAATTGTTTCTATCCTCTATGTTATGAGTTCTTATAAGATGATTAAATCCAATAGATGGATGATAATCTGTACTTCCATCTGTATTTGTAATGTAAAAATCATATACAGAATTATTAATTGTAGTTACGTCAGCTAAATAAAATGATATATAATATTTGTGATTTTTAATAATTGAGTAAGGGAGGTAATCTCTATAGCAGTCAATGCTTAATTGAATAATTCTCTTAGTATGTTCTGGATTTGCTTTTATTGTATAAATATCAGTGCTTTCATCGTAATCGACAAGTACACTATTACTCATCGAACGATACTTTTTAGATAGTTGATTCCAAACAATAGTATTTCCTTTTATCCTCTCTATCCTAGCTACTCCATCTTCGATTGATTGTTCTCCGCCGCTAGGTCGAAAAGTAAATTCTGCCTCTACTGCCTCACCACGACCTATTAAATTCTCTGAAAATCCTGAAGTAAGAGTGGGATAAAAACCATCTTTATCCGCTTTTTGTTCTTCCAAGGTATCTCTGACATTATCAATCTTAGCATTTAACTCGGCTGCTCCATTTTCACCCACTACACCAAGGATATTTTCTATATTATCCCTATTTGCTCTAATCTGATCGACCGCATTAAATCCATAACTTATATCAGCCTTAAGTCCTGATCCACCTAATTCCGGAGTGAAGTGTTCTGTTCCAAAATCCCAAACTCTATAATCAAGAGGTAGAGGTTCAGGTAATTCATAAACCTCAGGATTTGCTAATTCATAATACATCTTTACACCTGACAATACCTCTTCTTTAAGTTTCTTGACAGTATAAGACTGATAATTAGGATGGTATAGGTACAAATTCTTATCAGACTGAGAGAAGATACCGTAAGTTGTATCAGCATACCAAGTTTTTCCTGCAAGTACTATTTCAAAACCTGCGCCAATTTCAATATTCGGTTCTATGGTTTGATCTACTGGTGCGCTGTTAGATAATTGCTCTACCTTAGCCACAACAAATCTAATATTTCCAGAATTAGTATTAGATGATGGTTGTTTCACCCAATCTAATGCACCAAGGTCTTCTATTACACCAACCCTACGTATTACCTTATTTCCTATAATCTCATCATAAATATTACCTGCACTCCTAAGACAGCCATCTGGGAATACTAAATTTCCTTCTTTGTCTTTGATGCGAGATAAGTCAATAGTAATATCATCTTTTTCACCACCTAACTCTACTTCACCATTTCTATAGCCGGAATGGTATAGATTTAGATTAATGTCAGTAAATTCCATAGGTAGTTTGACAGTACTATCTTTCCCCGTAGCTTTGAAGATAATCAAAGCCCAGTATGCCCCAGGACTAGCTGTGAAAGTATGATTATATTGTGCATCTTCGTGAATATATTTACCCTCAGCATCAAAGAAACCGATAACAGCATCTTGAACATTACCTGGTGGGGAATTAAAGTTAAGATAATACTTTTCCCCCGGTATTACTCGAACTGGAAATCCAATACCATATCCAGACGCATGCCCACCATTACTAATTGCTGAGAGTGAATTATTTCCAATCTTAACATCAGTATATTTGAAAGAAGATCGTATATATCCATTTGATGCAATACCATTCCACCAAGTACCTTCTTTGAATGGGTGGGGTTCTTGAGGACTGTAATCTTTATCATACTTAAACTCTACACACTCACTAAGACAAAGCTGATTAAATCCATCTGTCTCAAGTTTACCGCCCTTAAAGTCTACCAGTCTACCTTCGACCTTCTCAGGATTTATTTCCGGAAACATTGCTCTAAACTCAGCAACAGTCGTAGGTTCATTACCAGCACCAAACATCCTAGTCAAGTCAATACATAGTGGCTCCTTATACTTAAATCTTACTCCTGGGGCTTGAGTTTTCACCCTAAATAGTTTGTAGGACGCTGATGCATTTCCTGTAACAATTATTTCCCATCTTCTCCAAGATCTTCCAGTATTACCAAAATTAGAATGCTCGGCATAATACCAATCCCGTGTTTGAGTTCCTTCTTTTGCTCCATAAATTTGAGTAACAATTGTAGGATTTATTCCTTCTACTGGGAAAGAAGATTGTGTTTCATCATCCAAAACTGAACCTTGAACGGAGAAATAGTATTTGTGGTCTGTTATCCAATAATTATTAAGCCTATAATCTATATAAGGATCGTATTTACCATCATCATACACTATACCGTCTTCTTCTGTCATAGTTGTTACTATGATTGCATCTCCATCTTTTGTTATTTTAGTATGGTGAGCTCCATATGTATCTATATCAATTATTTGGTTCCATACTAGAGTATTTCCTTTTACCCTCTCTATTCTAGCTGCTCCATCTTCAACAGACCAATCATTTGCTGTCGGTTGAAAAATAAAATCAGACTCCTTAGTTTCATTTCTTCCTACTAAGTTGTCTGAAAACCCAACACTTAAGTCTGGGTATCTGCCGTTTTTGTCTGCTTTAGTATTTTCAAGATTTGTTACTTTATCTACTAGAGCAGCACTTCCTGTTGTATCTTCTTCAAACCAATCACTGATTTGTTCGATTTTTTCAAAAACATCAGTACTAGTTTGTAGTACCTCTGAAATCTCTTTCTCTATTTGTCCAGATATACTATCTTCTCCATCCCCTAGAAGACTATTCAATTTCTTTGTTCCAATTTCTGTAATTTCTTCAACTTTTTGGAGATCAGCCTTGATTTTATCTTCAGCCATCTTAGCTCTCTGAACCTCATTTTGTAGGAGTAATCTACCTTCAGAATCCACTACATTATGGATTTCTCCTCCTACTTCTATTTGGGTTACTTTCTTCATATTATATAACGTTATATTGTTTAAAGATCTTTCACAATATAAGATCTTAAAGTTATTACGACCGTGAAATGAAGATCTTAGATTCGATAGTACTCATCTTTACAATTCTTTAGTACTTCACGTAATCGATTTATCCAAGTTCCTAGTTTAGTTGCTTCCTCGATAGACCCTCTCTTCAGTAATTTTTTAAGCGTAATCAGGTGAGTTTTTATTCTTTTTTCAACCAATTCTCCAAGTACTTTTCTTTCAGTTACTACAGCAAAATCTATTCCCCTGACACCTTTGTTTTTATTGATTAAACTCCAGTCCACTAGATCTGATTTATTTGTCCAGGGATTATCTAGTATTAGAGGTTTATTTGTATCTAAAGACGGGAGGATTGGCTTTCTTAGATCTTTTAGTTTTCCAGTTGTCCAGCATTTTTTATTCCATTTCACATCTTCTACACTTAATCCCCAATCGATACAGACAGATACTCCTCCTGTAGTAGCATCAAAGGCTCCAATTTTTGTTTTTCCTCCTTCTTGCCACCTAATAATCTCGTTGTCCTTCAATTCATCTATTAAGTATATATACCTAGAGCACATTCTTTCAGATTCTCCTGATTTAAATACAACCACCATGTCATCAATATTTACAGGTATCCAATCAGTGTAGAAATTATTAAAACTAGGAGGTGTAACGACAGGAGCATCATAGTCAAAGCAATTTATAGGAACTCTCCCACCGAAAAAGTATTTCTGATAAGTTTTTATTTTTTGTCCTTCTATTTTCTTATAAAAACCTAAACTTCCCGTTAAATAATCTTTGCCTGACCAGTATTTATCTAATATTTTACGATAAGTGTTTACTCTGAAGGGTATTGTTATAAAATATCTCATAATTTAATTATTTAGTATTTATTTCTATTTATAAGATATTCTTCCCTTGAGTAAAGCAAAAAAGAAATCTCACCCCAAGTTTATTTAACTCAAGGTAAGATTTTCTTCATTTTTAAGCCCAATCTTTCTTTCTCTCAATCACAATCGGTAAGTTCTTTCTTTTAAACTCCGACTTAAGGTGTCTTTCTAGGATTTTCTTTTCAGTATCACTAGATTTATGGTCTGGAAGTTTTGTATAGAAATCAATAATTTGTTCCCAAGTTTTTTGTTTTAGGTCTAGTATTTCAGGGCTTACTGTATTTTTCCAATTAATAAACTTTTGGAGAATTGTATCAACCTCTTCATAAGAATTAGCACCTATCTGTTCAAGGTCCGACGATGATATTCCTAGGCCGTCTGTAGGTACTAGTCTGGCTGAGGTTGATATTGCAATCGCTTTAGCATTATTTCCTATTGCTCTATATCTTTCTACCAACCACTTTGCCAATCCATATACTTCTGTTTTCCAAAGACCGAAGAGAGGATTAAAATCACCAACATCACCGTGAAGAGTCCAAAAGCCTAGATTCCATTCAGTAGCATTGTCAGTACTAAGAACTAATCCATTTCTGAGTGAAGCTAGATTATAAAGATAAATCATTCTTAATCTTGCCTGGATATTTCCTTCTGCGATTTTAGACTGTTTGCCTTCGACTGAGTAAAAATCATCCGATAACTTAGTATACCATTCTTCGATAGATATAGTATTAAAATCATCACAGAATGCCATACCTACCATTTCAGCTGTTGTCTTCTCCTCCAATTTATTAGTTCGGTTTGGTAAACTTCTACCGATAAAGGGAATACCGGTATCTTTACTTATTTCACTGCAAATGGCTGCCACAATGGTTGAATCTATGCCCCCTGAGATTCCAAGTATCATTGATTTCAGACCATTTCTCAATACGTAGTCTTTTGTTTCGTCGACTAAAGTTTTAAATACTTTTTCAAAATTCATATTATATATATTAAAAATGATAAACTAATTATAGCTATAACTACTCCTAACCAACCTGCCACCCAAGAAGAAAACATAGAATCTCTGGTGAGTCTATAACAGACTTTATATACAGCCCAAGAGGATAATGCCCAAATACATAACAGATGGATGAGAGGGTTTTTAAAAATACAATCAAGCATCTCTTTTTATTAATTTAAAGTTTGGGTTTTCTATTCCCTCCAGTGCATAGGGGTAAATTTTTATATCTTTCGGAACACTTAAGGATTCTATCTTAGTACCGAAGAATGCAAAATCAGATATACCCACTATTTCGATCAATCTTTTTTCTATAACGATATGTCTCGGTACATAGATATCCCCTGAATAAAGATTATCTATTTCAGTATAATTGTCGACATATGCAGTAACAAAGGCTTTTCCCTCCGAACTTTCTGAAAACTTCAACATTCCCATCTCTAGTGGATAGATTGTAAAGTTTCCAGATAATGGTAATAAAGTCTTGTACAGGCTAAGTAAATATTTTTCTGGAGTTCTTATTCTACTAGAAGAGTATATAGGGAGTTCTATTAAGTCTCCAGGAAGTAGTTTATTTCCTCTAATTATTATATTTACATTGGGCAAATTAAATCCACAACAGTAAAAACTTCCTCTAGATATTTCTCTCAAAGATTCCGGAAGATCGATAGTAATTAAATCACCACAATTACGAAAAGCATTACTACCTATCTTAGTAATACCTTCTGGTAATACTATCTCTTTTAGGGATTTACAGTTATTAAAACAGCGTGAGGGGATTTCTTTACAAGCATTTTGTTCAAATTCTACAGACTTTAGCTTTCTACAACCACTGAATGCTTCTACACCAAGGTATTTAAGTGATTTACCTAGATTTACTTTCCTTAGATTTGTTTTATAAAAAGCAAATTCTGATATTTCTTCAACATCAGACAAATTTATTTCTTCTAGTCTGGTATGAGAAGAGAATAAAAAATCTCCCAGATATTTCACAGTCTTAGGTAATTTTATAGACTTTAAAAGACTAAAACCCATATTACCTGCTAAATAATTTATTGATACACGTCCATCTCTAATAGTACTATCCTTTAATCGAATAGTATTGATAGTGTAACCAGAATCAGGATCTTTTTCTGGAATTTCGAGTATACAGTTGCCACTAAGTTTGCTTACTCCAGAAATACCTTTAGGTAAGAATAGTTGAGTAACTGTTGCTTCTCGTGTTAAATCATTTTTCTCTAAGTAATAATCTAATTTAATAATCTCAATTTCTTTTTTCTTTTCCATATTAGTTTTCAATGTATACAAATATAAGGAAAAGAAGGGAGAAATAAAAATCCTAACCCAAATATAGGGTCAGGATTAAAAGAGGTTTATAATTTTCCAGTTTTCACTAATTCAACTACAAGTTTCACTGAGTTTTCAACATCATCCCAGCTACAAATTTCTACCGGTGTATGTAGATTTTTTATAGCTAGTGCAAGATGGGCAGTCTCACAATTACCACCAAATAATTGAATAACATCAGTATTTGTTCCACCCGGTCTTCCTGTTACTGTAAGCTGATAAGGTATTTCATGATTCTTAGCTGTCTCTTTCAGAAGTCGGACTAATCTTTTATTTTTATCAGGCCCAATTTCAATGACAGGTCCTTTTCCGACACTAAGATCTCCCCATTCTTTTGTATTAACACCATAATCCGAACTAGGGGTTACATCAAAATCTATAGAAATATCCGGCTTAAGTAATTGACTAAGAACAGTTGCTCCTCTAAGTCCAACCTCCTCTTGTACAGTTGCAGCAATTAGAATTTGATAGTCAGCTAAAAATTTACTATCGGAGGCTAATCTTTTACCAATCTCTGCGGCAACTAATACACCTAATTTATCATCAAGACCGGGGGCTAAGATTTGTTTTCCATCTCCGAAATCTAAATCACCCAAATTACGATCATAGACAATAAATGAGCCAATTTCTATACCCAATTTCTTAATATCTTCATCACTAGAGTACCCTAGGTCGACAGTAAGATCGGAGAGCTTTGAGACAGAATTTCTATCGTCAGGAGTTTCAGCATGAATAGGTTTTTTACCAATCACACCTACTATCCAACCCTGATTTTCTGTTTCAACTAAGACCTTGGATCCCGGTAATATTTTTTTATCAATACCACCGAGAGGAATTACACTAAGTTTTCCATCTTTACCAATGCTAATAACCTGTAGGCCTAATTCATCGATGTGACCTGAAAGCAATATTTTTTTAGACCCAGTACCAATAGAGTATACAACATTTCCTATCTTGTCTTCAAAGAAAGGTGTTGCAAACTCAGAACAGTACTTTTTAAAAACTCCCATACATTGTTCCTCATATCCACTAGGACTAGGACACGCAATTAGTTCTTTTATAAAATTTCTCATCTAGTTAAAAACTTATTGTTGTTTTCTTTCTATCTAAAATGCTTTTCTTTAGGATTGATCCAAGTTTTTCAGGTAATTGTGATAAATCTTTCTTCAAGATAACGTATTTATTAAACATCGTCTTAATATTCGAAATATTTCCATCCCCAATTTGTACTTGTATTATTTCAAATCCTAATTTTTCGGCTTGTCTTATTTTACCTGCAGTATCTTTTACGGCAGACAAACCATAATAACCATTAGCAAGTGGATCGCCATCACTAATAACGAAGAATAATATAGGTTCTTCTGTAAATTTTCGAATTCTTTTTGCAACATTAAGAATCGCATCTCCATCCCTATTTTCATTCCTAGCTCTAAGGTTTGTTAATGAATAGTCAAATGGGAATCCAGGTTCTTTATAAATTCTAATATCTATTTCGTTACTGGATCCCTCGTCTGCAGAGTGACCATATATATAAAGATCGATACCAGGTATAGAACTTAGAGATTCGTTTAATAAGATTGCAGCATCCCTTGAAATTGAAATACGAGAATGACCATCATCTGTTCCCCAACTCATAGATCCAGATTCATCTACTAGGATAGCGACTGAAACTTTATTAGTTTTTATTTCACCGGTTCTAAAATAAACCTGTGGTACACCTTGTAATGCTTCTACTAATTTTGTAGTATCTAACGTTCCTTGTCTACACCCAAAATATCTGATTGGCTCATTTTTCTCGACCTGTTTTATCTTATTTCTAATCTGAGGACAGTATTTACTTACATCTTTAGCAATTTTGATGTAATCTTTTTTATTACCTTTGCAGTTTTTCCAAAATAATACTTTATCCTCATCACCTTTCTCTATAGAACCAAGTAACTGTAGTAAGTTTACCTGAAAATCATCAGACATAATCTTTTTAGATTTATGTGATTTACCTATAGAATATATTGAGTGGTTTAATCCATCACCTAAGGTTTCTTTAATTATTTTATCCTTGCCGTAAAGAACTTCACTGGTAAAATAATTGAAGAATTTAGAATCTTTATCTAATCTTGCCAAGAATCCTTCAGTACCTGTTATACAAAAATCTGAATCTTTCTTGTATATATACTCAATTAGTTTTTTTACAAGTTTCTCGGATAGTATAACAGAATCTAGTGTTCTTTTAGGATTATTATCTAAGTCACTCTGTATGTCTAAGAAAAACTCCTCATGCTTTTTTACATAATCATCGTTAAGAAGAGTAGGGTATCTGACTAAGTAGATTAGTTGAATTAACAGCTCAATAACTCCTTTCTGTCTATCTGACATTGATATCCAGTAGTCATTGAATATAATCTTTACTATTTTTTTTATATCCTGCCCTTCTCTTGCACTCTCTAGTTTGTAACTTTTAGCAGCATCAATAAATTCTCGGTAACCAGGTCTAGAAGATAATAGGCACTCATCAACTCTCTCATCCTCTATTAAGTTAAAGAGGAGAATTTTTAAAGTCTGTATTGCTTTATCTTTCGTATCAATTTTTTCTTTACCCCAGAATTTAGTGTAAACATCTTCATATACACCAATTTCGGTATATAACATATGTGCTGCCTCATGTATACCTAAACCTACTGTAGTATTTATAAGTTCTTCATTACTTCTACCTTTAGCATCATCGAATATTGATGTAGGGATAAAAAGTTGTCTCGTATTTTCATAAGGACAGAACTCTTCTTTTCCACTATCAAAGAAAAGCGAAATTCTAAATGGTAAATCTAAGATTGAGATAAATTCTTTTGTAAGTTTTATGGCTTCTTTTAAGACTGCCTCAAATTTACTAGTCTCATCATCACTTAGAGTTTTTGTTCTAGATCCATAATAGTCACCGTAGATAGAAGAAAATGTTGGGCGAGTGGAGTAATATGAACTTTCGCCATAATAACCCCTACCACTAAAATAACTACTACCACCCCTATAATAGTCTAGGGATGATTCATAAGTTCTTTTATTTTTCTTAGATCTAATATAATCATCGATACTAATAGATCTACCTGGAGTACCTACCCAAGGAGATGGTTTAGGAGAGCTTTTATTTTTACTATCTCTCCAATCAATAATTCTTTTATTATCTTCTTCCATATATAATTAGTAACTTAATAAAAGCTTATAGACTGTACTACGTTCTCCAATCAATTTATCGCCTTCATAGAGAGGTAGATAAATCATTTCTATTGCTTTCTTTAAAGGCCAACCGTCCATAACCAGACTAGATACCATTAAAGTCTCTCGGATTGATATTGTAGTAGACAGTTCTGATTTAGATGCCATAGAACGAATATTATCTGTTATCTTAATCAACGTTTTCGCTACTTCTTTATCTATTCCTGTTCTTTTTACAAGTACTTTTGTTTCTTCATCTGTAGGAATAAATCCAAGTTCGAGAGGAAAGAAGCGATTTATAAGAGCTCTATCCATCATCATTGTTCCGGTATATTCAGAACCTATGTTGGCTGTAGCTATGAATGTAACTTCAGGATGTACTTTGATCTCACGGACTGTATCCCCCGACGCTATTTCAACACTTAAAGATCTTCTATCATCTAAGCAAGGGAACAGAATATTATTACTTCCCATACTTGAGCGGTTTATCTCATCAAGTAATATTACGCCGGGCTCTTGAATTGCTTTAGTAAATTCAGCAAAATCAAATATACTCTTACCCTCTTTCAATCTATGAACACCTAAGAGACTAGAAATAGGATCAATCATACTTCCCATATCAAAAATATGAAGTGGAATTCCCAATCTTGTGCAAACCTCTTTTACGCAACTTGTTTTACCACAACCTGTCGGACCGATAATCATTGTATTTATATGTCTCTTAATATTTCTAATCAAGAGTGACCAATCATCGGTAGTCATGAAATATCCATCCACTGAAGAACTAGGGGCAGATAATTTTGAATCGCCCATAATTTCATCTAGAAGGTATTTTATTGTAGGAATAATAACATCTTTTCCTGTCAATGTTCTATAAGCATCAACTATTTCTTTTGTTTTATCATCAAGAATCCTTGCTTTAGTTGCTTTGTAATAAGTTTTTGTTGATGATAGAGATAAATCAGTACATACAATAATTCTGTCTTTAACTGTTCTCAATGCTTTAGGACATGATACGAAAAGATCTTCCCTTACATCTGTTCCATCTTTAAGTTTCTGTCCAGGTAATGGTTTTACTTTAAATTCTTTTCCTTTTTCTACTACTGTCAAAAAATAATAAGTTGCCATAATTTAATTTTATTTGGTTTATAAACTATTTTTATGCAGGGGAGAACAATTGACTCCCCTACTACAAGTATAAGAATTTCAAGGGAAGAAAAAAAAAGAAAGCCTAGAGATTTATTTCTCTAAGCAATTCTTCTATTATATTTTTTTATCAAATACCAATCTTTTAAATCCTTCCCCATCTAAAATACCACCAGCTGCGTGTTTATGTCCACCACCCTTATAGTATTTTCTCATATATTCTCCTAATTCAAAATTTCCCAATCTACCGTCGGGCTCAGAATATAGACTGACAGAGAAATAACCAGGCATATCTTTTTTTATATTACATACACAAAATACTTGATATCTTGATGTTAGCGCAGATTCAAACATAGCACTTGAAAAATCTGGAGTCAACATAGCCAACCCTTTAAGATTTTCATTAACTGTTATCTCGAAGGAAGCATTTCTTACTTGTGATCTCCATTTACTTGTAAGATATTTCATTATAGTTCTTCCTTTCGGTAGTAACACATTGTCTACAAAATAATCAGATAGTATGTTATCCACTCCTGCTGCAATAAGATTATTTAGGTTTACTCCAAATTCTGCACGTAAAACACTTTGCAAAGCCATAACATCAGAGGTCCAATTAAAACGACCTTTATCCCAAGTATCATTTGCACTTACTAGTTTTACTAATTTTGGAACTTCCTGATGCGTAAAGAAGTATTCCCAAGTTAACTCACATGCACCTTTATAACTAACCTCACGTATTCCCATTATATCTTGGTAATCGTAATCTTCTGAATCTCGGATATTAGTTATGTGGTGATCTATCCACGTAACTTTATTTAACCTAAACTTATCTAATAACTCTAACATATATTCCGGTGGAAAGGATATATCAATAATATAGATATGTTTATATTTGTCAAATAATTCCGTAATATTAGGCAAAGGATCACCATAGTTATATCCTATACAATCACAACCTTCTCCATCCTCGCTAAGACGTTTCCACGTAATTAACGCAGAAATAACTCCGTCAAAATCAACTCGATGATAAAATACAGCACTATTCTTTCTCATAACGAACTACAATATCTATTAATTTATCTATATCTGTTAATAATTTTTCTAATGTTTTATCTATTTTATCTAATAAAATTTTATCATATTCTATCTTTCCCATCACAATATAAGGTTTATAGACTTTTCAATTATATAGTCATAATCATATCTCACTAACTCTGGTTCTATGTTAAGTTCTGAATTATGTTTTATTCTATATAAGAATTTTGTTATATAAAGTATGTCTTTGGCTTTCATATTTCCATCGGTATCAAATAATAAATCACTGTCGGGAGAATTCATTATCTCATCCAACAAATATAAAAGCTGCTTTTCTAATAATACATCCATCAATAGTTCTATATTATTTTCTGGATCAAAGTATATCTTTTTGTCCTTGGTTAATGTATTTCGAACTACCGGGATAAACGCATTGATAGTTGTCCCTCTTACTACATTGTTCTCATTTATTCCATTTGTGGGATAACATATTAAGCAAAAAGGAAGAAAATTTATTTCACTTGGCTTAGTCGGGAAAATTTCTAGAGTTAAACACAAGACTCCATTTTTATTTTTCCTACAATCTAAAGAAGTTGCACTAACATAATTTCTTATATCCTTTTTACCCAGAGCCTTGTAAAATTCGGGTGGAAAAATTTTAGTATGTATATCTAAAGCAGCTAAAATAATAGATGAATAAGAGCTACAAAATTTTTCTAGATATTTATTAAAACCTTTATATCCTTTTTGTTTATAATCTTTTCTATCTTTCTCTAAATACATAAATTATCTTTTCCTATAAGGCATATAGTGGATTCTGTATTAAAAATAACTAAAAACCTTATACGTGTTATGAAAAATATTATAGTAACAGAGTTTATTCCGATGTTAAGAAGAAGAAAAGGTGCATTTGATGAAAAAGCCAAAGAAAAATCAATTCTAATGCCGTATGGTGTTTGTATTACTTTTAGATGTGGTATTAGGTTAGTAGATCTCAATAACTTAAGAGATGTTTTAGGGTTTGATACTAAAGACTGGGAATACTTATTATCGACTATATATGATTTTTCTATAATGGAAGATAAGAATAGAGTATTACGTGAGACGCTAGGATCACTAAAAAATAAGGTTGGAATGGTAAAGTATAGAATCTACCTAAGATTTAGATATCCACAAAAGAAAGTAAGTCCAGAAAAACTAGTTAAATACGGACTAACTAGATATCACTTCTCTCAATCGTCTGGACAAGATCAGGGAACAAAGGAAAAAGAGAAAAGAAAACTTGAAGAGCCCGAAATAAATTTTAAGAAGTATATTCTCGGAAAAAATATATCAAGGAGAATATTGACGGAAAGTCTTAAACCAGAAAATATCTTAGGTGAACTTAAAAAACAAATTCAACATAGATATAATTATTACTCGAATGATCTATGTAGAGTTATCTTAACTAAAATAATACAAGAAGAAATTGAGATACCACTATGAAATGTAAAATATCTTATCCACCATCGGGTACTACTATGAGATGTACTATCACTTTTTCTCAGGTATTAAATTTAGTTGACCCCGAAAATCTTAAAAATTATTTTAAAAAAGAGGAATTAATAGACTTTTCTCTTTTCCCAGAAAGATATTTAAAAGCTTCTTGGACATACTTTAAATTACTCAATACGAAGGATAGTATTAGGAGTTGCTTTCAATTAAAAATATCGATGAGATTACCGACTATATTGAAAAGAATGAGAATGTCTGATATTTTAAGTCTTAATCTAGATGATTTTGATATTCGTACATATAAAATTACAGAAAAGCAAATTTCAGAGGTTTATAGACCTGGTGTAAAAAAAAATGAAGTATTACTATCTAAATTTTTTATATCGACAGAAGAACAAATAATGAGTAATTTTCTGGATAATGAATTTTTAACTAGATATATTTTAAATCAAGCATATTACTTATCTGTAAGTAAAACAATAGAACCTCTCTATTATACTCTTTTGACTGAAGGAAAAATAAAACTACCTTGGGAATAAAAACCCTTGGTAGTTATTTTTTTTAATCTCTTCCCTTTAATGCAATCTGTGTGAGATAGATATACTTATTAACTGTTTCCATAAAATCATCTACGCGATTAAGTATACCACTCCATAAGATCTCATTATCAGAGGCTTCACGTTTAATTGATACCAGCATCCCTTTAATTTCGCTGAGGAGTTCGAGAAATTCTACTGACTCTGGGAGAACAGGTTTAATATCACCTACTTTAATAAATCCCCAGAGAGCTTGCGCATTCTCCATCACTGCATCATCAAATTCAAGAAACTCCTCGTCAAAATCATCAATCAAGTTATGAAGACTGATACAAGGGGCTGAAAAGTGAAGTTCTTTAAGTCTTGTATGAACCCCGTGAATTTTATTCTCGAGATTCAAGATAAATTTATTATCCATAATTTTTTTTATTTATTTATTGTTTAACTTTTAGACTCACGTATAAGGCTATTGGGGCAATGGAATTCTAAAAACCGCAATTACCTTATAGATAGAAATAAAATTCATATTATGAAAGTTTTTATAAAGAATATTGGAGAAAATATCTATCCAGACTTAAATGAAAATAGCGAAAAAGCTTTGAAAAAATTAAAAGAAGAGTATGACTTGGATATACACTTTCTATTTTCAGACGGCTTGGGAATAACTTTTGATGATAAGAAGTATGAAATTGGTTCAGATACCTCATATGATTTGTTATTCCTAGATCCTAAAACAAAAAAGGGAGTATTGAGTTATACAGAATTCCCATATTCTCTTGTTTTTAAAGATCAACATGGTAAAATAGTGGCTGAAATTGATAGATATAATACAATCTTAGAAGAAATTGATGATGACACACAAGGAAATAATTGACTATTTTAGAGACTTAGTTAAAAATTCCTCACTTCTTAAGGATATTTATTTTACCGGAGGTTTTGTAAGAGACTATATACTGGAATTACCAAAAATAACTCATGATGTTGATCTAGTTATTACAAAACCAGGCGGAGCAAAAGAACTATTGGATTGGTTACTCTCAGAATATCCAGATAAGTTTCATGGGAGATGTAAACTAGAAAATTCTGGGGCTGAAAGTATTGTCTTAGAGCTTGGCCTAGATAATAATTCCTTAGTTCTGGAAGCGGTTGATACTGAATCTCTAGGAAAAGATTATATGACGAGAGATTTTACTATCAATGCTATCTATATGAAAGTAGAAGATGGTGAATTGATTGAACATGTTGGTAATGAAATATCTCATTGTAAAGATAGATTACTTAAAACTATTGATTATGCGAGTATTACATTTTCAACCAGCCCAGTTCGTATGATTAGAGCAGTCAGGTTTACAAAAGCACCTTATAACTTCAAGTTCGCAACAACTCTTGAACCTGCTTTATACCCGACTGGCGGATATCTTGCATTACCAAAGGAGAAAATTAGGCAAGAGTTTGAAAAGATATTAACTCTCCCTAATCCTCAAGATTCAGTACAAGCTATAAGAGATCTTCAGAAGTTTGGTCTTTTAGGAAACATATGTAAACCTTTGACAGATTGTTGGGGAATGGATCACAAAAGTAAGTATCATGTAATGACTGTATCAGATCACATCTTAAGCGTATTTGAGAAGGTTAAGGCATCTAAAACATATGGAACAGATCTTAGACTCTTATGGGCAGCCCTATTACATGATGTAGGTAAAGCTAGAAATTATACTTGGGATGGTAGAAATAATCATTACCCTAAACATGAACTTTACTCGGCAGAAATGGCTGAATCTGTATTAATCAGGCTTAAATATTCTGGCAGTTTTATTTCCGACGTGAAGGTCTTAATACAAAATCATATGAGACTGAAGCAAAATTATAATCCTAAAACAAAAGGGTATAGTGGTAGTAAAAAAGCCATAAGAAAACTAATATCTGATCTTGGTAACCTTTTTGATCTAGAGTTGGAATTGATTGAGGCTGATAATATGTCTCACAAGCCTGAATATAATATGCCAGGCCAAGTAGAAGATATAAAAAGAATATCTCAAGATCTAGAGACTAATGAAAAACAGTCAGGTTTCTCGGTTAGTGGTGAAAGGATTATGTCAGAATTTAATCTTTCTCCTTGTCCGGCAGTGAAGGAAATAAAATCTGTTCTCCAAGATATATCATTTGAATATCCTGAATTAGATGAAGAAGGGTTATTTTTGGCTTATAAGAATAGATATCAAGGAAAAATAATAACACTGACAGATAGCTTTAGTAATGGTTTTCTGAAAGCTTATCTTACTACAGATGATGTTTCGGTAGATATAAGAAGATCTTTAGTATTTCAATCTTACCTATTACAAGAAGGTAAAAAAGTAATTAACGTTGAGGCATTACAATATCCTAGATTATATGATAGATTAATACGTGAAATTAAGGTGAGAGAAGAGTTGAATAATATAGGTGAGTATTTAAGTCGGGTTGAAACTATGGAAGGCTTTAAGTCACTGAGATTAAAACTTAAAAACCATGACCTAGAAATTACTGTATCCTGGGATGATGGAACGGAAACTGAAATCCTTTGAGAATCTTATAATAGAATATAGTTTTAACAAATTACACAATGAAGAATTTAAAATTAAGCAAAGAATTAATTGAGATCTTGTCCTCTTGTTGGGCAAAAATGAAAAATGAAGGAAAAAAGAAAGAACTTACTCTCGAATCAGTCCTTCAGAAAGTACTAGACCTTATGTTGTCTGGAGGAGGAGATGATGCACTGAAAGAATACAAAAATCTCCTCTTTGAAAAGACTGAACTTGGAGATCCTAGGTCACTGGTTCAATTTAATTTACAAATAGATAAGTTTGTTATTGCTGCAGAAGAAATGAATGTAGTAGATGAGGATCTTGAGAATTTCTATGATACAGATAGTGATCGAATTATAGTATCTGGAAATCTGAAGGATGTTATAGATAGATCCAACAATATAGTTTCTCAATTTGGATTAACTGAAATAACTCCATCTTTATTCTTGTTGCAATCCCTCCATACAAAAGATAATAGGATGATCAATTATCTGAAATCAAAGAGGGGATTTGACGCTGAAACAATATCTGCAGTAATTACGGTTACTGAAATTAGCGCACTTGAAAGAAGTATATTCAACAGTAATAAATCAACACTGAAAGAAAAAAATATAACGTCAGGTGAGAAACAAGCAGTAGAATCGACAACTGAAGATACGCCATCTGCAAAAAATAATTCAGATGATTTTCAGAAAGCAGGGCAAAAAGGGTCAGTATCTTCTAAAGCTATCGATCCCAAGTCTAAGACACCATTCTTAGATGAATTTGCTTATGATATGACACAGGCGGCAAGAGATGGAAAGTATGATCCAGTTATCGGAAGAGATAGAGAATTAGACTCACTTATAGAAATTCTCGCTTGTCGTAAGAAAAATAACGCAATCCTTCTTGGAGAACCCGGATGTGGTAAGACAAGTGTGGTAGAAGCACTCGTAGAGAGAATTGCAAGTAAGAGAGTACCCTATGAACTTAGAAATAAGAGGGTTGTATCTCTTGACCTCAATGCTCTTGTGGCTGGTGCTATCTATCGAGGAGAATATGAAAAGAGATTACAGGGAATCATTAAAGAGGTAGTTGAATGTAAAAATATTATCGTCTTTATTGATGAAGTTCATAACCTAATTGGTAATGGTTCCTCATCTGGACAAGGAGATGGAGCAAATATCCTTAAACCTTATCTAGCTAGAGGTGAATTTCAACTTATCGGAGCTACTACCAAAATGGAATATCGAGCTATAGAAAAAGATGGTGCCCTGAAGAGAAGATTCCAAAACGTAATTGTAGAAGATCCAACTGTTCCAGAAACTATCGAAATTCTAAAAACTATAGAAGATGTATACTCAAGACACCATAAAGTAGTGTATTCTCCTGAAGTAATAAATATGTGTGCTACATGGTCTGATAAATATATATCAGATCGACATCAACCAGATAAATCAGTAGACCTCTTAGATATGTCAGGAGCTTTGGCAAAACTGAGAGTATCACATGAAGCAGATATAAAGAAAGAAGAAAAACTAGAGAAGGAAATCCTTAAACTAGTTCAAAGAAAGATAGATCTGGTAGACTCTGGTAAAATGAGTGAAGCTTCTAAAGTAAGAGATGAAGAGAAAAAACGAAGAGATGAACTAAGAGCACTGAAAGAGCCGAGTGAAGATACAGATCGTAGTACTTGGCAAAAAGTTACAATTAATGATGTAGCAGAAGTCTTAAGTAAGGTGACTAATATTCCCGTCGATAAGATTAAGAGTACAGATACAGCAAAAATTAAAGAACTTAAAGAAACACTACTCTCAAATATTATCGGACAGAATGAAGCAATAGAGAAAGTAGTAAAAACATTGCAACTCGGTATTCTCGGTATTAGAGATCCGAAGAGACCTTTATGTTCATTCTTACTCTGTGGACCTAGTGGAACCGGAAAAACATACCTGGCAAAACTCCTAGCTAAATATTATTACGGCAATGAAAATGCTATAGTAAAAATTAATATGGGAGAAATGGATGAGCACTCTAAATCTAGGCTTCTCGGATCACAGCCAGGTACGATTGGATATGATGAACCTACACCATTCGATGAACTCGCTACCAGACCCGCATCTGTTGTACTACTAGATGAGGTTGAAAAAGCTGATGCCAAAATATTTGACGTTATCCTAAATGCTATCGGAGAAGAAGGATATATAACTCTGAATAATGGTAAAGATATCTCATTCAGACAGAGCATTGTAATTCTGACTTCAAACATCGGAACAAAAGAACTGGCCGCCAAAGGAAAAGGACTTGGTTTTGAAAAAGAAACCGGAGATGTAAAGAAAAAATCAGATAGCAATACTGTAATGAAAGCTATCAGGAAATTCTTCCGACCCGAATTCCTTAATCGATTAACAGGTATCTCAGTCTTTAATGAACTTGGAGAACCTGAAATGATGAGAATATTCGATCTTGAACTGGCTAAAATAAATGAAAGAATTAAAGAGTCAGGATATACTATCGAAATCGGAGAAGAAGTAAAAGAGAAAATAGTAAAAGAGGTTGATACAAAATTCGGAGCAAGAGATCTGACAAGAAAACTTATGGAACTTGTCTCAAATGATATCTGCGAAGAAATGATCAACTCAGGAAAGAAAGTAAAAGAGAAAATTATCGTAAATCTTGATAAGAAGAATAATATCAAGATTAAATTTAAATAGTTTTCATTGTGTACCTGAACCTTGGGATCTTAAAATGGTCCTGGGGTTCTCTTTCTTTTTGGAGGAAGAAGAAGAAAAAAAAAAATAACCAGGCAAGATAAAATCTTTACCTAGTTATTCTTTATTTTTTTTATTCTTTCTTCTTTGGCGTTATGTAAACCTTATTCCCAAAAACTCTTAACTCAGTCCCTTCCGGAAATTCTATAGTATTGGCTTCTTCTCTGATCGGTGCAAATGACAAGCGATTACAACGATAACTTCCATTACACCAATGAGGCCTCTTACTTTTTAAAACCATATCACAATAAGTACATCTCCAACCAACTATAGTAGAGAAATCTGCCGCCGAAATAATATCGTCAGAAGATACTCGGTCAAGATAATCGGAGATAGTATATTCAATGACCGGAGATGAACCTGACGTAGAAAGGGCGGCGGAAAGAATTGTGTGTTTTGTTCCCTTCGATAATAAAATAACTTCACTGTCAATATTAAATTTCTCACAGGACTTAATAAAAACCTCTGGATCGGGGATAATATATTTCTTAAGGTTTTCCACTAAAATATTATCATCGGAGGAGGTTGAAAAAGAGCTTAAGAAATATTCACCAGTCGACTCTAGAACCGATGGAGAATGAATAACATAATATGTACCCGGAATATGACCTAACGGAACACTGTTGTTGTGTAAATTCTTTATACCTAGAATCCTACAAAGATAATTAAAAAATTTTGTTCTTAATACAGAATCTTGAATGCCTTTAAATACTACTAACATAATTTATAACTTTTTCTTATAAATAAGGAAATCACCGCTTTGCTTCACTCCGTCTAAAAACCCTTGAATGCCTTATATATGTAATAGATAATATAATACCTAAAGTTTAGCGGATAGACTTTAAGGTATTTTTGTTTTTATCCGCACAACATTAAAACAAAATGGAGAAAGTAGAAAATCCCGTCCTTATGGCGGAAGTAAAAAAGGCAGAGTGTAAATTTGAGGAGAAATACCTCTGCGAAATAAAAAGAAACGGACACAAAATGTTCGTAAAGTTCATAAAAGTGGACATCATGTCCACACCACTTGAGAATGTATCAGTGGAAGACAAAAAGACCCTGGCAGTGGCAACACACCAGGCTATAAAAATAACATACGACCCCATGGATGGGGATATAACAAAAATTGATAGAATAAACAATAAGCCAACTGTGGCTGAGATTTATCCTAATTTGACACGTTATGTGTCAAAGGAATTATTTGAAGTAATGTATAATAGTGGCAATCTAGAAGATAGCTACGAATATCTAAAGCTCGTCCTCGGGCTTTAAAACTAGAGGAAGGAAGTGAGGAGATTAAGTTCTCCTTCTTCTTTTTTTTCTTCCTTTTATAAGTTTCTAAAAACCTTATATATGTAATATTAACAAAAACTGATTTAGAAAATTATGAAAAAAATTAATTTAAAAGAGTTATTGGATTTAGTATCAGACGTGGATTATATCTGTCCATCATCTTATCCTATCTTATTTAGTGTTATTAATACAGAGTCAATGAATACAGTTTCTTATGAGGTAGGTCTCGGTAAAGGTTACGACAAGGCATCCGAACTATTCAATAAGGCATTTGGTTTGGATGAAGAATTGCAGTATCTTGCAAAAATTAACAACTCGCGTGATGAAGGTATACGAGAGGAATCTTATTTGGATATACAAGATCCAGATTGCATGACTTTTGAGGAAATTAGGAAGATGCTTGAAAAGAAATGTAATATTAATGAGAAGACAGAGATTATACTTTATCAGAAAGATTCTTTCGGTGGAGAAGAGAGGGAAATAACTTATGACTTATTAGATGAGGGTGTGATAAAAGAGATGGAGGAACTGATTAAGAGTTAATAACTTCGTAAATCAACCTGATTGATCTAGAAAAAGAGGATTAAATTCCTCTTTTTATTTTTTTTTAATACCGTCTAAAAAGGGGTTAAAGCCTTATATATGTAGTAAAAGTAATACCTAAAGTTTAGCTAATGGACTTTAAGGTATTTTTGTTTTCATTAGCAGCAAATTCGAAAAACATGAAAAATACAGTAACAGTTGAAAATGGTATTAGAGTTTCTTTTGAAATAAGGGATAATAAGAAAATTATCCCAAATAGGAAAACAATACAAATTAGCATTAATGGCACTACTCTAATTAGAGTTCTGCCGACAAAACAAGTAGAGGAGATACTAATCCTCGAAGAGAAGAACTATACTGGGTGGAAAAAACACCTAATAAAAGAGGATGCGGGTTTAGAGCTACCAATAGTTAGCTCACCCGAAAAACTAGATGAATTTGGTATCTGCTATGATACCGAATTAAATGAAGTAAGGATTTTTGGTGAGGAAGGCAAAGAGGTAAAAATGCCGATGTCACCAGATTGGGTACTAAGATTTAAGTGCCCAGGCAGTTGGATGAACAATCAGATTTGGATTCAGCCAACTTTTAAATAAAACAAACCTTAAAGGGCTATTGGGATTTATTCCCAAGGCCTAGTCACAAATAAAAACAAACAAATAAATAAATAAATATTAACATATATAAAAAAAACGGAAAAAATGAAAAGCATGACAAAAGTACAAAAATTAAAAAACATTGAAAGAGAACTCAAAAACATTCTGACAGAGTTCTCAGAAGACTATGTAGAATTAACAACGCTTGATGACAAAATCAAGTGTCTAGAAACAACAATGATGAAAATGGAAGAATGCTTTGTAAAAGCTGAAGAGCTTAAAGACACTTCCTACTGGTTCCAATTTAGAACCTTGATTACAAGTGCAAGAATAGACTTGCACAAACAGAACTACATTAATCTCAGCTGTGAGCTGAGGCTTTTAAAGGAATGGGAATGAGGAGATTAAATCTCCTCTTTTCTTTTTTTCTTCCACCTAATTCCCTTATAAGAAAAAAAGTTATATGCTAGTAGATGGAATAGATTATGAAGTTAAATCGATGCCAGACAAGTGTGCTAGGGTCTATAATATTTTAGATGTTCCGGATGATGGCATTTTAAGATTTAAAGATTATGTCACAATACACAATGAAATACTTACAGTTAATGAAGTTTATCTCTATTTCCAAACCAGAGAAGTTGCTGAGAAGGTAAAAGAAATAGTCTTTCATGATTCAATTAAATATATTGGTTCTATGAATTCTCCTATTACTAATGTTAGGAAAATAACATTTGGTAGATATGTTGAATATTTTCCTAATTTTCGATTTCTTAAGTACCTAGAGGAAATATCTTTTCACCATTCTAATAAAATAAGAATATTTGCAGCTCATATGTTTCAAGGTTGTTGTTCTTTAAGAAACATAGAACTACCTTATTACTTAGATTCAATAGGTGAGAGTTGTTTTGCAGATTGTTGGAGTTTAGAAAGAATCAATTTCCCTGTCGATATTTGTCTAATCCAGAGTAAAGCTTTTAGTAGATGTTATAATCTGAGAGAGTTTCTTTTTCTAGGTGTAAAGCCAGAATTTAGACCAGGAATTTTTAATGGTTGTGGAAAAGTAAAAAGAACTGCCTATGTAAGACCGGATATGATAGATTATTTTAAGAAAACAAAGGATAATCCATTTCATGAAATCTTACCAATATCACTTGTGCCGACATCCAATCTTGAGTACGTAGAGTTAGGTAAAACACAGATTCAACTTATTCCTAGTATAAAACCAGGACAACTAGATACATGTCAATACAGAAATGATGGTAGAGGATATATACTAGTTCCTGAATTTAAATATATCCAGGGAGAAAAGAAAAAAGTTAAGTTACATCCACTGGCTTTTTATAATTGTCAAGAACCAATCACTGTGATGTTGCCTAAATCTATGAAAAATAAACACGGCCTAGTATTAGATAATAAAATAACACTTGATTGGTATTAGTCACGTATGGGAAAAGTTATATATAAAGAAGGGTTTGTCTATGAACTACTCTATGACAACATCCATTGTAAATTATTAGAAATTCAAAGAGTCCCAAGTAATGGGGTACTGGTAATTCCGGGAATAATAAAAGTATCAGGTGGAGCAAGAATAGTAAGAGATGTTTCTTTAAAAGCTAGTAAAGATTGTCGTGATTTAATAAAAGAAATATATATAGGAGATCATGTAAGTAATTTAAGTGTTCATTATATAAAAAATCTTAGGAAAATCGAATTAGGGAGAAATATCACTGATCTGCCTAGTTATAGCTTCAGAGGTTTTGAAAATCTAGAGGAAGTAATTTTTAAAGATAATAACAGTCTTACTACTCTTAGGGCAAGTTTATTTTCTGATTGTAGAAAATTAAGAAAAATAGAATTACCCAAAAACCTTCTTAGTATTGAGAATAATTGTTTCCTTGGTTGTTGTAGTTTAGAAAGAATCGAGTTTCCCTCAGGTATGATAGACTTTGGGGCAGGTGTTTTCCAAAGTTGTACTAGACTCAGTGAAATAGTATATCCATGGCATAAATATCGACTTAATACTCATAACGGGGTATTTATGTCTAGACCAAAAAGAACAATCTACGTACCGGCAGAAGATATAGAATATTATGAGATCTATCGATCATATGAGATCTATGGATCAGACGACTATCATCACGTTAAACCAATAGAACAATTACCTAGCGAAGATTTAATATACAAGAGAAATGATGAACTAGGAGACGTACTAGTATTAATACCAAAAATTTCAGATACTTATGATAACCTCTATACAGGAGAAATAGTAGTACCAAAAGAAAAATATGATGAAACTGGTAAATGTTGTATTGTAATTTTAGATCCAATGGCTTTCTTTGGAACAAAGGAGAAAATAAAAGTAAGAATGGATCCAGTCATGAAAGAAAGAGGTGGTAAAAATTTAATATATGATCCTGAAATGGTAGAGATAGAATACTGGTAGTGGGATAAAAAATTAAACAGTTGGGAGCATTTCCTGACTGTATATTTTTCCTTCTGTGAGAGCGTATAAAATAAAGGTGAAGAAAGGGAATTAAAGGAAAATGTATGGGGATATTGTAAAGGAGCAGTCGCCTGCCCCTGCGGCCACTCCGCTCATCGAGCTGTTTCGTTCGCAGGCTCACTACACTGCTCTTAAATTCGCTCCCCACCCGCTCCTCCTTTA
>JAEIGA010001704.1_pt1 | contig 34715 bp, 40 predicted proteins | sample 9270691 | NCBI WGS metagenome assembly JAEIGA01 (sample SAMN17057246, study PRJNA624740) | gut metagenome | biome: biome; isolation source: fecal sample | host: Bos grunniens | place: China: Xizang | collected 2019
AACTGTAGCACCAACCATTGGGTTGTTACCCATACCGATTAATCCCATCATTTCTACGTGAGCAGGAACTGATGAAGAACCAGCGAATTGAGCATCTGAATGCATTCTTCCCATTGTATCTGTCATACCATAAGAAGCTGGTCCAGCACCCATATTGTCTGGGTGTAATGTTCTACCTGTTCCACCACCTGAAGCAACTGAGAAGTATTTTTTACCTTCTTCAATTCTTTCTTTTTTGTATGTACCTGCAACTGGATGTTGGAATCTAGTTGGGTTTGTAGAGTTACCTGTTATAGAAACATCAACGTTTTCTAAATGCATTATAGCAACACCTTCTCTAACGTCATCTGAACCATAGCATCTAACTTTTGATCTTGGTCCATTTGAATATGCTGTTTCTTTAACTATTTTTAATTCACTTGTATAATAATCAAATTCTGTTTGAACATAAGTGAATCCATTTATTCTTGAAATTATTTGAGCAGCATCTTTTCCTAAACCATTTAAGATAACTCTTAATGGATTTTTTCTAACTTTATTAGCATTGTTTGCTATACCAATAGCACCTTCTGCTGCTGCGAAACTTTCATGTCCTGCTAAGAATGCAAAACATTCTGTTTCTTCTGATAAAAGCATTGCTCCTAAATTTCCATGTCCTAAACCAACTTTTCTGTTATCAGCAACTGATCCTGGAATACAAAATGCTTGTAATCCTTCACCAATACATTTAGCTGCTTCTGCTGCAGTTTTAACTCCTGATTTTAAAGCAATAGCTGCTCCTAATGTATAAGCCCAAGCTGCGTTTTCAAAACAAATTGGTTGAATTCCTTTAACTATTTCATAAGGATTGAATCCTTTATCTGTACATATTTTTAATGCATCTTCAAAATCTTTTATTCCGTATTTTTCCATTACTGGCTTGATTTGATTAATTCTTCTTTCATAACTTTCAAATGTAACTGCCATTTTTAAATTCTCCTCTCAAAATAAATTTTACCATTTGGGTAATTCTAGTAATTTTAGAATCCTATAATTCTAAAATTATATTTCTTTTATCTCTTAAAATATTATTCTTTTCTTGGATCTATTTTCTTAACAGCTTCATCAAATCTTCCATATTTTCCAGATGCTTTTTCAATAGCTTCCATAGGTTCAATACCTTTTTTAATATTTTCCATCATTTTTCCTAAATTAACGAATTTATATCCAATGATTTCATCATTAGCATCTAATCCTATTTCTGTAACATATCCTTCAGAAAGTTCTAAGTATCTAGGTCCTTTAACAAGAGTACTATAACTTGTTCCTACTTGGCTTCTATGTCCTTTTCCTAAATCTTCTAGTCCAGCTCCTATTGTTAATCCTCCTTCAGAAAAAGCTGATTGAGATCTACCATATACTATTTGTAAGAAAATCTCTCTCATTGCAGTATTGATAGCATCACATACTAAGTCAGTATTTAATGCTTCTAATATTGTTTTTCCTGTTAATATTTCAGATGCCATAGCAGCTGAGTGTGTCATTCCTGAGCATCCTAATGTTTCAATTAATGCTTCTTGAATGATTCCTTCTTTTACGTTTATTGTTAGTTTACATGCTCCTTGTTGTGGTGCACACCAACCAATACCATGAGTTAAACCAGAAACATCTTTAACTTCTTTAACTTTAACCCATTTTCCTTCTTCTGGAATTGGTGCTGGTCCATGATTTGCTCCTTTTGTTACCTTGCACATATTTTCTACTTCTTGTGAATAAACCATTTTAAACCTCCTATTTATAAATTATATCTTATTTAAAAACCTTAGATATTGTTCCTCAGTCCGAATTATTTTATCATATCTTAAAACAGGTTTCAAGATATTTTTTACATATTCGCTATTTTTTTATCGAGTATTTTTTCATTATATTAAACTAAAGATTACTTTCTTAATTAAAAATAATTTAAATTTATACAATTTATTTACGCTTCATCTCTTTTAATATTAGTTTTTGTTCTTTCGTAATTCTATATGATTCTATCATTTTTTGAAGAGTCTTATTATATGTAAAATCATCTAAATCGTTTTTACTATTTAAGAAATTCATTAATTTCTCATTATACTTTATTCCTATTTCAGCCAAGCACCAGGCCACTCCCGTTTTCACATAATACCCCTCATGCTTTATTTTATTTAACCTTTCAATTACCTTATCTACATATTCATCTATAATAAAATAATCTAACATCATAATAACTGAAAATCTTACTTCAAACTCTTTTTCAGAATCTAAAAACAAAGCAATAAAACTCCAAACTTCTTCTAGTTCTTTTGCTTTTATTTTCAAAGTTGGGCAAAAAGAATCTGTTAAAGCCCAACTATCAATATATGAAATATATTCTTTAATATATTTTTTCTTTTCCTCAAAACTTATTTTAGAATAAGCAATAATTAGTCCTTTTACAAATATCTCTTCAAAATATTTTATATCTTCACAAACTGCATAATTTTTCCAATCCTCTCTAATTACAATTTCTTTTGCTAAAGCTCTTAATTGTGGAACTCTAACACCAATCATCTCATAATTAGTATCTTTACAAATATTTTTATTAAATTTTTTATATTCAGTATCTTCTAATTTTTCAATTTCTTTTCTTAAATTCATATTATTATTTCCTTTATAAATAATTTATTTTCAATTTTTACTATTTTAGCACAGCAAATTAAAGTGTTTCAAAGTGTTGACATACCTATGTTTTACGTCTTTTTGTTTTTCAACTTTATAAATTTGGTTAATTTGATTTTATGTTAACCCTATGTTATAATAAGTTTAGTTAGTAACTAGTAGAGAGTTACGGCTACTCTTCTAATACTAGGTAAACAGTTTTAAACTTCTTGGATAGTGTTCCAATTCAAGTTTCTAACCGAGTTACTTAGAAATCTGGTATAAAAGGGGGATTTTATGGAAGAGATGATTTAGACCCAGAGTATAGTTTGGTATACTGTGGGTCTAGTTTTTTTATATTTATTCTTCATAACCTTTCACTAAAAGGCTTTTTTCCATTTCTCCCGTTCTTTTTAAAATAGAAATAAATATAGGTTTTAAAATCACACTTAAACTATCTAATTTAAAACTATATCCTTTTGATTTTAATGAATAAATTTTTTGTTCAATTTCATCTTTTAAAATTGGTATCATACTTATTGCTATTCCAACCATCAAAGCTAATTTTTTATTATTTATTTTAAATATCTTTAAGGGTTTTGATAACACTTCAAAAAAATTCATGATTTGTACAACTGTAACAATTTTAGCAAAAACATAAGTTGTCATATATGCTAAAATTAATCTTAAAAATATAAGTATTGCTATCTTTATTTCATCCCATACTAAATTCATAATAATTGTAAATAATAGAAACGGAAATAAAAATATAATAGTCTTAAAAAAATCTATTATTTTTATTCTTAAAATTTTCATAACAATTAAAGTTACTAATATTAAAAGTGAAATCAAAAGCAAACTATTTGTACAAAAAATTAAAATTAGATATGTGAAAAAAATCAAAAATTTAATAAAATTATTTATCATTATCCACACACCTCAACAATCTTTTTCATCATTTCTTCAATAGTAAATTCTTTAAGTCTAATATCTAGACCTTTTTGTCTTAAATTTAAAATTAAATAAATAATTTCAGGAACTCTAATTTCACTTTGTTCTAATAATTTTACATTCCCTAAAATTTCTTTTTTACTAAAGCATGCTTTTACTTTATTATCTTCTAACATTATTATTTTATCAGAAATCAAAATTTCATTTATATTATTTGTAACATATATAATAGTAAAACCATCTTTTTTTAATTCTTCTATTATTTCATAAATTTTTTCCTTACCACTAGAATCTATCATTGTAGTAGGTTCATCTAAAAGGATATATTTTGGTTTTACTGCTAAAACACTAGCAATATTTACTCTTTGTTTTTGCCCTAAAGATAATTGATAAGTATCGCTATTTTCAAATTCATCCATTCCTACTTTTTTTAAAGCATCTTTAATTCTTTCATCTTTATTATCTAAATCTAAATTATCTAAAGCAAATTTAACATCATCATAAACTCTATTAAATAAAATTTGATTATCTGGATTTTGAAAAACAATTCCTAACTTTTTTCTAAGCTCTTTAAATTTTTTCTTATTATTAATATTAATATCATCAATTAATATTTCACCTTTTGAAGGTTTAACCAAACCTGAAATTAATTTGAGAAGAGTTGATTTCCCAGTACCATTTTTCCCAATAATACTGATAACTTCCCCTTCTTTAATTTCAATATTAATATTCTCTAGAACATTTTCTTTCGAACTCTTATACTTAAAAGTTAAATCATTAATTTTAATCATTTTTTCTCCCCTAATTTAAATATTAGTTATAACATCTTTATAAATATAAAAACTTCCTATAAAAAATGCAATTCTACTATCATCTTTTTTTACCATATTAATAGCATCTATTAATTCCATTTTAAATAAATCTTTAGTTTCTTTGTTTTGATTAAAATCATTTTTATCTTTTGAATATTTTTCTAAAATTCTTTTAGCTTCACTATATAAATCTTCCTTTGAAAAGAATTTATCAGAATTATTCCCACTTGTAAATATAAATCTCGAATTTTCTTCTTTTAATATTTCTTTTAAATATGTTTTATAATCCTTTGTCTTAAGCAAAGATATGACAAAAGTTTTTTTCTCTTCTTTATAATACATATTTACTGTTTCTTTAAAATTCCTTATAGCAGAATCATTATGAGCTCCATCAAAAATTATTTTTGGATTTTCACATATAGTTTCAAATCTTGCTCTATGTAAAACAGAATTCAAACCTATTTTTATATCTTCATTTTTTACATTAAACCCATTATTATTTAAAATTTCAAAACATTTTAAACAAAGTATAGCATTTTTTATTTGTTTTGGTCCTTTTAAATTAATTCTTATATCTTTATATTCTTCATAATCAAAACTCTGAAATTCTTTATTGTATTGATAATTTTTCACATCTTCTAATTTAAGTAAATATAACTTATTATTTTTTTCTTTACATTTTTCAATAATTATATTATCTACACAATTATTTTGTGTACAATAAATAGTATTAGAAGCTTCCTTAATTATCCCGGCTTTTTCACTAGCTATTTTTTCTAAAGAATCACCTAAAATATTTACATGATCAAAACTTACTGTATTTATAATAGAAGCAATTGGCTTTTCTATTATATTAGTACAATCATATAAACCTCCTAAACCTACCTCTAAAACAACAACATCTACTTTTTTATAATAAAAATATAAAATTGCAATTGTTGTTTCTAGTTCAAACAAGGATACTTTTGTCTCATGTTTTTCATTATATTCTTCAAGCTTAGGCTCTATATAATGTATTAGACTTTCTAATTCTTCATCTGAAATATTTATATTATTTATACTTGTTCTTTCATTATATTTAATCAAGTGTGGAGACATAAATTTTCCTACTTTATATCCACTTTGAATTAATACATTTGAAAGCATTTCTGTAACGCTACCTTTTCCATTCGTTCCTGCAACATGAATAAATTTTAAATTTAAATGAGGATTTCCAAACTCCTTCATAAAATATCTCATTGCTTCTAAAGAAGGATTTTTTGTACCATTAAAGAAATTTGAAAAATACTTTTCAATATCCATTTAATCCTCCAATAAATATTTATTTACAAATTCTCTTGTAACTCTATCTAATATGTATATAGTTATAATTTGAACTGGAATTTTTATAAGTTCAGTAATTACCCTTGTACTTACAATTAGAAAAAATGCTTTTCCATATAAAATATTAAGCCATAAAGATCTTAATATAATTCCATCTAATATTAAAACTAAAATTGTGCTTATAATTAAACAAATTATAAATTTCTTTTCATTTATTTCTTTGTTAAAATCTCTTTTTAAAAATATCCCATATATAAATCCTGTTATAGCCCCACTTAAAGTAAAACCTGGAAAATAACTTCCAAATGGGAATAAAATTGCACCTATAAAATCTCCTAAAGCAGCAATTATTAAACTATATTTAGGTCCTAACCAAATAGCAGCCATCATAATTGGAACAAATCCAGCATTTATTACTAATAATTGTGTTTGAATAGATGCAAAACGAGAAAGCACAATTAAAAGTGCAAGTAATAATGCTGATAAAACCGTTTTCTTAACCTTTGTCATAAACTACCTCCATGTATAATTTTCTCATTTAAATCTAATTACATGTCAGTAATTTCGAGGTTTTGAACATCGTTTAAATTTTCTTGTTTTATTTTTAATATTTCATCTTTACTTCTATCATAATAAAAAGATGAATAGAATGTTATTTTTTTGTTTTTTATTACAATTTTACTTATAGTATCATGTTGTAATGATAAATCTTTCACAATTTTTTCACAATCATTATCATCTTTTATCATTATTTTTATGCTTGTTCCTATACATTCTTCTTTTTCATTAAAAGAATATATTTCCATAACTTCAACTTTATCATTTAAAGTATAATCATATGTAAGCATTACAACATCATCCACATATGTTTTTACTTCTTTTTTATTTAAAAATATAATACCTAAAGCTAAAACTATTAAAATTAATATACAAATAATAAGCATTAATATATATGTAGGTTTTAAATTTATTTTTGCATATACTTTTTCTTCTGTTTTATTTTCATCTTCTTCTAAAACATTATCTACTAATTCATCAATACTTATTTCAAAAATTTTACTAAGCTCCATTAATTTATTTAATTCTGGTGTTGTTTGAGAACTTTCCCATTTTGAAATAGTTTGTCTAGATACACCAATTTGATTTGACAAATCTTCTTGTGACCAACCTCTTTCTTTTCTAAGTTTCATTAATTTTTCTTCAAATTTCATTTTACATTTTTCCTTCTCTATAATTTTTCTTATTATACAACATATATTTACTTTTTTCTACATTTTATAAGTAGAATTTTGTCAACTAAATTTAACATCTTGTTTTTTCTTGTATATTTTAATTGGAAATTTGGTAATTTAAAATGGCATTTTTTAAACTCTATTGACTTGTAATTTTAGCACAATTATAATGATTTTACTGTCACAGAATAGTTATAAAAATACTATTCTGTGAAAGCTCTCTGTTTTAGCAATAACAGTTGTGGCACAAAAACGGAGGTTAATATTATGAAACGGTTTCTTTCTTTATTTATTGTAGCAATCATGATGTTCGTTCTTCCCGCTCAAGCTATGGCAGCTGAAACCAGTACCCAGCCTAATGTTTGGGCAGAAGACGAAGTGATGCCTGCAAGTAGCTATTACACAATGGCCACTTATTATGACACTGACTTCTATTTGTGCTCAATCAAAAAGACAGTGACATTAGAGGATTTTTGTATACAGATTACCTATCGGTGCACTCTGGAAAACAATAATACTGAGTCTATGTATTTAGCTATTGAGGATTTGAATGGCGGAGGTTATAGCCAGTCTGTAATAGTAACTGCAGATGGAAATTCTCATACTATGTCTCTTTATTTACCTGCTGGCAGATACAATGTTTATGCCTATGGTGAAATAAGCAATCTTCATACAGTGTTCGCAGTTAACTTCAAAGCTTATGCATAATACTACAAATTTTTAAGTTTTGAATGTTGTACCCTATTTAACTGCAGTACCCTAACTGTATGAAGCAATATTTGAATAATACTACAAACTAATTCAAAAATGCCACAACTGTTTTGTAAGCTGAGTCCTTCGGGGCTCAGCTTTTTCTATATAATAATATAGGACGAGATTTCTCCCGTCCTATATCAGAATGCACTTAATACTAATAATCTGTTTAATAATTTTTGTAGTTTTTCCTTTCCAAGCTGAATATATCTCGTTTCTTCTAATGCTCTATTATATCTAAAATTAACATATAGCTTCATAATAACAAGTTGAAGCTTCTTCCAAAGAGTATTAGCATCATCCACATCATATACTTCTTGCATAGTTCCAGCCCACATTTCTATTAACTCAGTTTCAAATTTCAGTGCATCATCTGCTTGCTCGATAATTTCTTTCAACCGTTCAATATGAATTTCTTTTTCGTTTCGAACAACTTCAAATCTATTCTCGAAAAATCTTTCATACTTATTAGCTAATCGAACAATTCCATATGAATCTTGCATAGGATCCCTCCCTTAGCTTTTGTAGCAAGCATTATAACACAGAAATCTGAATATTCCAAGTCTTACACTATTATTTTAAATTTTTCTCATAATATTCTTTTAAAAATTGATAATAACATTTTTCCACATTTTCAGATATTAAACCATTTTTTATCATTTCTTCAAACTCCTTAAAAGGAACTACTTTAGCATCAACTGTTTCGCCTTCTTGAAGTTTTACTTTATTTAAATCAATTGTATCTAATATTACTAAAAATACATCAACTATTACATGATCATTATGATCTAAATTAGTTCCAATTAATTTAAATTTATTTATATCAATATCAAATCCGGATTCTTCTTTTACTTCTCTATACACACCTAGTAAAGTATCTTCTCCAGTAACTACTGAACCTCCAGAACATTCCCATTGTAAAGCATAATCTTTTCTTTCATCTCTTTGTGTAAGAAAAATATTATTGTTTTTATCCATTATGAAGCCAAATACTACTAAACGATATTCTCCCTCTTTTAGTTTTACGTTTCCTCCTCTTTCAATTGTTTTTCCTAATTTTTCTCTCTTATTATTATATACGTCCCAAAGTTCTCCCATTTTTTCCACCTTTCTTCATATATTAATAATTTATTTTAATTTGATATATGACTTAATTTATATATTATTCTTTACTATCAATTTTTTTCAAATTTATTTATTTTAATAATTTTCCTACAAAAATATAGAGCTATCATTAGCGCACCAACTGCTAATAAAACAAATTTTATTACATGCGAATATTCACTAATAAGACTAGAAATATTTTCCCAAGAAGCTCCTGCTTGTGCTCCTAAATATACTAATACTATATTCCATACTAAAGTTCCAATAATAGTTAATATTAAAAATAAAACAAAATTCATTTGAGACATTCCAGCTGGTATTGATATCAAACTTCTAACTATAGGAACGCATCTACATAATAAAACTGCAGTTCCTCCTTTTCTTTCAAACCATAAATAAGCTTTCTCAATGTCTTCAAATTTAAAATGTAAAGTTTTACCTATCTTTCCATCAATAATCAATCTTAATCTATCTTTTTTTAGCAAACTTCCAACTAAATATAAAATAATTGCACCAATAACCGAACCAATAGTTGCCATTAATACTACACCGAATATTGTCATATCAGTAATTATAGTCATAAAACCACTAAACGGTAAAATTATTTCAGAGGGTATTGGAGGAAATATATTTTCAATTGTAATTAAAAATAACACCCCTAAATAACCAAACTCATTCATTATATTTATTATGAATTCTTGCATAAAGTCTCCTTATTATCTAATAAAATTAGTTTTTACTTTTGGCTCAAATTCTTCTCTTTCTATTCCATTTTCTTTTGAAAATTCTATACATCTTAATATATATGACATATTTTTAGCTAATTCTCTCATTGTTTGCAGACCTTCTAAATCTTTTTCAGCCTCTTCTTTGTTTGTTCCATGTATTTGATTCCAATATGTACTTCCTACTATATACATATTGCTCATAAGTGCATATTTATTAAGTTGATCAAATGCTGCTGTTGCCCCACCTCTTCTACAACTCACTACTGATGCACAAACTTTTCCGACAAACATTTTTCCTCTTCCATAAAAAACTCTATCTAAAAACGAAGTTAAAGCTCCACTTACAGCAGCAAAATGAACTGGACTACCAAAAATAAAACCATCAGCCTTTTCAGCTTTATCTAAAAAAACATTTACTTTATCATCAATTACACATCTGTTGCTTTTTTGTAAACATTTGTTGCATGCCATACATCCACTAATTGCTTCAAGCCCTAGCCACATTATTTCAGTTTTAATTCCTGCTTTGTTTAATTCTTTTTCGATTTCTTTTAAAGCTACATTTGTACAACCATCAATATGAGGTCCACCATTTACTAAAATAACTTTCATTAATACCTCCTATAATATATCAAATAATATTCATATCTTTTCTATTTATTCATAAATTTTAAATCATATTTTTCAAAGCAAAAAAGTTCATCACCTATTATGATGAACTTAAAATATTAACTTTTTAAATTAATAATTTCCATAGCTTTAGTAAATGTTGCATCTTCTCCTGTTAATACTATGTCGTAATTATCTTGATAAACATCTAAATTTTCTTCAACATTATTTTCTAAAAATCCAATTGTTAATGTTTTATATAAATCTTTATCATCAACAATTCCAATATCTTCAATTAAATCTCCAAATAATAATATATTATTTTTCTTTTCTATTTCTTCTTTAATTTCTTTTGATAATCTATTCATATTTTTATTGTATGTGTGAATAAGATGCCCATCAAATTCTTTCATTTTACCATTTTCAAATTTTAATTTATTACTCAAAATTTGAATATTATCATAATAACAATCTTCTCTTTTTAAAAGTTCTTCAATTATATTCTTTATTCCAGCAGAAACTATTATAACTATAATATTATTTTCATAACACCATTTAAATAAATCTTTTAAACCAGCTCTAAATTCTAATTTTGCTATATCTATACATTTATTTAAAATATCTTCTGTTAAATTGTGTTTATAAAATACATCTAAGTCTTTTTTATACCATTCTATAACTTTTTCTTTCCTAATATCAAAAGGCATATCATAATCTACTTCTATTGCAGAATAATATTTATATAATCGTCCTGTTTCTTCATATACTTCTTTACTAAAACCCTCTTCACTACCTAAAGCTGACCATGAATTTGCAGAGTCTTTTGTTGTTATTGTTTTATCGAAATCTAAAGTTATAAAAAAATCATTTTTATTTTCAAAGCTAACTTTTTTTGCCAAATTTTTATTATAATAAATCATTATTCCTCCGTAAACACTAATTAATTTTCATCTATATCTTCATCAAAATCATCTTCTGATGTCATAAATTCTCTACTAGATACTCTCTTTTTTGTTCTTTCTGATTCAATCATATCAGATAACATTTCTTTTACTTTTTCTGAATTTTTTATATTTTTTACATCAAATTCAGGTGTTGTTTTATCTGCTGAACAACAATGAATTGTTCCAAGTCCAAATATTCTTTGTCCTAAACTTCTTTTTAAAGTTACATCTAAAATTCTATATAATCTAACTTCTTCTTGATTAATATTAAAAAAACCAGTTTCTACTAATAATTTTTCTTCTGTTAATTTATATACTGTAAAAGACAAAGGTAAACCAAAAATTGTTCTTTTTCTTTCTCTCCATTTATATTCTGTATTTTTTCCCATATTAATTCCTCCATTCACAAATTAATATTAATTCATAAAATTTTGTATTAAGTCAAAACTTAGACCATTTATATTATAATTTATATTTATCTATATTGCTAGTGTTTTATTATTCTTTTTTAACCATTTTGTCCTTTCATCATAATCAGGCATATAAGATTTTACTAAATTATAAAATTTTTGACTATGATTTCCATAAACTATATGACAAAGTTCATGAACTATAACACTATCTACTTGTGCTATTGGAAGCATAATAAGTCTAGAACTAAAATGTAAATTTTTAGTTTTAGGAATGCAACTTCCATATTTACTAATTGCATCTGCTACTTTAAAACTATTATATTTTATTTTTGTAAAATCACTCCAATAAGCAATTCTACTTTCAATTAATTCTTTAGTTTTTTCTTTTAATACTTTCTTAACAGCCTTATCTATATATGTTTTTCTTTTATTATCTTCTAATTCTTTTATTTCTTTTGAAAGATAAATTTCAAATTTCTTTTCTAATTCATTTATGCTTATTTTAATTCTTTTTAGAGAATATTCATTTATGATTATACTAAATTCTTCTCCTTTATAAGAAATTTTTTCTCCTGTTATCCAATGCTTAAAACAATTACTTTCCAAAGATATTATTTTTAAATATTCTTCATATATAAAATCTTGATTCTTTTCAATAAACTCATTAAGTTTTCTCATACTTAATCTTTTTGGTTTGCTAATATTTAAAATATTACTTCTAAAATAAAATTTTACATATTTAGAATATTTATAATTTCTTATCACAAAAGGAATTTGTTTATCTTTTATTTTTATAGTATCCATATGTTCACCTATTATATTATTTTACTTTATTGTATATTAATATATTATTTACATATTAGCAAGTATTTTATATGTCGAATTTTGACAATTAGATTTTGTTGACTTCTATTATTTAAACATGATATATTTTTTCCCAATAGGAAATTAGAATAAGCAGGGTGTGTTTCCACTTTACATATTAGAGATATTTTCTCTAGAAAGTGAGGTGGTATTTATGGTAAATTTTTTTATATTCTTCATTATAGGATTTATTATATCTTTAACCATAAATGTAACCTTAATTACAATTATATTTATTAATTGGTCTAATAAGGAAATACAATAAAAAAAATAAACCATTCTGCTTCAAACACCGGAATGGTTTATTTTATCTAACGGTGGCAACCACTTTGTGGTTCTCCATTTCCTATTTTTATTTTACTATGATTATATCTTCTTTGTCAATTAATTTTATAGATTCTCAAAAAATTTTAATATACTTTCTTTACTTGCACTTATTTGTCCTTGAACTAATACTGAATTTCCTCCACATTTTGCTTCTAATTCTTGTCTAAATCTATTAGAAAGTTCTTTTAAATCTATAATGTCACTCATCATCATAAATTTATAAATTCCATTATTATTAGAAAAAACAGCACTAATTTTATTGGCTTTTTCTTTAAGTTTTGTACATAATATTTTTATATCATCATTTTCTAAATTATCTTCAAACAAAATTATATTTTCTGTAGCATTTAAATTTTTCACTTTATTTTCTAAGATTTCACCTTTTAATTTATTTCTCTCTTTTTTTAATTCATCAATTTCTTGTTTTAGAGAAACAACACCTTCATAAACCTCATCTGGTTTTAAAGATAATAAAGTTCCTAAATCATCAACGATTTTAAATTTTTCAGTATAATTATCTAAAGCTTTTTTTCCAGCTAACATATATATTCTACAACCTGTTTTATACTTTTCTACATATAACAATTTTATTATTCCAATTTCACCTGTTTTAGTTACATGTACACCACAACAAGCACACATATCATACCCTGGAACCTCAACTAATCTTATATCTTCATTAATTTCTTTTTTACTTCTATAATAAATTTTACTAGCCTCTTCTTTATTATAAATTCCAGATTTTATTTCAATATTTTTATATACTGCTTCATTAGCTAATATTTCAATTTTTCTAATATCCTCTTCCTTTAAAAGAACGTCAAAATCCATTGTTACACAGTCTTTTCCCATATGAAATCCAACATTGTTGGCATTATATATTTTACAAATTAATCCAGATATAATATGTTCTGCACTATGATTTTGCATATTAGCAAATTTATTTTCAAAATCAATTTTACATTCAACTATTTGTCCAATTTCTAATTTACTATCTACAATATGGTAAATTACATCTTCCTTTTCCTCTACATGAGTAACTTTTATTCCATTAATTGTTCCAATATCAGAAGGTTGTCCACCACCTTCTGGATAAAAAGCAGTATTTTCTAGAACAACCTTTATTTTTCCTTTTTCTTCTACACAAGATACTACTTTACTAGTAAACTCTGTTAAATAATTATCTTTATAATATAATGTATCTTTAATCATTCTTACTCCTCTTAATTTTCATCTATATATATGATTTTGTTTTTGAATATATAAAAATCATAATATGGTGAAAAATCATAATCATCTTCTTCAAATTCAACTTTAGCTCTTACTTTATAGATATTACCATCTAATTTTTTTACTTTCTTTATCTTCTTTATTTCAATAGAATCATAATCTTCAAATGAAGTGAAATCATCTAACCAATTATATTCTATACCATCTAAATCTTCTTCCAAATATTCTTCTACTTCTTCATCAGTTACAGTTTTATATTCATCTTTAAACTCATCATCATCTCTATCACATTCTTCAAATGCATATCTTCCTTTTACATCAATCAAATCTATTATTTTATCTTCATCACCATTGTTTGCAGCTTTAACAAATTTTTTTACAACTCTTTCTGGTGTTTTTTTAACCCAATTTACAATTCCAACTATAACTCCTAATAATATAACCAATACAAAAATTATTGTTACTATTTTTTTTAATTTTTTATTATTCATATTATTTTCCATAAACTTTCCTCCAAAATTACTAATTTATACTACACATTATAATTATTTTTCACATATTTTTCAACTAATATTGTAGTCAATTTTCATATTTACTGTTATAATGTACTTGAAAGTGATTCAAATTAAATAAATATTAAATATCAAGGAGGTTTTAAATATGTCTACACCACATAATGAAGCTAATATCGGAGATATTGCAAAAACAGTTGTAATGCCAGGTGATCCACTTCGTGCAAAATATATTGCAGAAAATTTTTTAGAAGATTATAAACTTGTAAATCAAGTTCGTGGAATGTATGCTTACACTGGAAAATACAAAGGAAAAGAAATAACAGTTATGGCTCATGGTATGGGAATGCCAAGTATTGGTATTTACTGTTATGAACTATATAAAATTTATAATGTTGAAAACATTATTAGAATTGGTTCTTGTGGAGCTTATAAACCAGATTTAAATTTATTTGATATTATATTATCAAATAATATTCATACAGAAAGTAATTTTGCTTTAACTTTAAACAATGAAGACTGTCACTTAACTTCTGCTTCTGAAGAATTAAATGCTATTATAAAGAAAAAATCAGAAGAATTAAATATTACAGTAAGAAACGGAAATACTGTTACATCTGATTGTTTTGATGTATACATGACAGATGTAAATAAATTTATAGAAAGATTACCAGAAGGATTAGATCCTCTTGGCTGTGAAATGGAAGCCTTTGCTCTATTCTATATTGCAAAATTATTAAATAAAAAAGCTGCTTGTTTAATGAGTGTTGTTGATTCAAAACACATCACAAAAATTGCAACTCCAGAAGAAAGACAAACAGGATTAAATAATATGATCAAATTAGCTTTAGAAAGTACTTTAGAAATTAAATAATATATGGAGGTTTTTATGGAAGCAAAAATTTTAAATCATCCGCTAATTGATAACAAATTAGCAATCTTAAGAGACAAAAAAACTGGAACAAAAGAATTTAGAGAACTTGTAGGAGAAATATCTGCTTTTTTATGCTATGAAGCATTAAAAGATGCTAAAACTTCTGATTGTGAGGTTGAAACTCCAATTTGCAAAACTAAAGCAAAAAAAATAAATGAAGATGATTATGCATTTATTCCAATACTAAGAGCTGGAACTGGAATGCTTGATGGACTTATCTCTGTTCTTCCAAATGCTAAAATTGGACATATTGGATTATATAGAAATGAAGAAACTTTAAAACCAGTTAGATATTATTATAAAGTACCTAAAGGAATTGAAAATAAAACTGTTGTAGTTTTAGATCCAATGCTTGCCACTGGTGGCTCTGCATGTGATGCTATAACAATGCTAAAAGAAGAAGGTGCTAAAAAAATAAAATTTTTAGGAATTATCGCTGCACCAGAAGGAATCAAAAAATTACAAGAAACTCACCCAGAAGTTGAAATTTATTGTGCAGCTTTAGATGAAAAATTAAATGAAATCGGATACATAGTTCCTGGACTTGGAGATGCTGGAGATAGAATATTTGGAACAAAATAAATTTAAAAAACAAAAATCACTATTTATAATAGTGATTTTTTAATTTATTTATTTCTATACCAATCAGCAAATCCTTTAATTGCCGAATATGATCCATCAAATTTTCTTCTTTCTTCTCTTTCTATATCATCCATTTCTGCTAAAGTTTTATCAAAAGTTTCTGGCTTAAAGATATACCATAAATCAGACCATTTTTTGTCTCTATCTATTCCCCTTAATTCTTTAGCAATTTGTCCAGGATGTTTTCCATAAAAATATCTTATTTCTTTTCCATCATAATATGCTAAACACTCTTCAAATCTACAACTTCTATTTTCTTTTCCTTCCATAAGCTTTAATATTCCATCTAAGCCTATTGTATCTAAAGAAAAATTAACAAAAGTCTTTGGAAAACCATTTAAAGCATCTATAAAGAAACCTGAGTCTTGTGATATACATGGTTTTTTTACTATTTCATATGCTTGTTTAACTTTAGCAGTTGCAATTTCCTTAATATCATCACTTCTTGGTTCATCAAGTTCAAAATCATAAGTACTAAATTTTATATTATCAAAATATTTTTCTGCAGCTTTTATTTTTCCTTTGTTATGTGTCACAAAAACTATCTCTTCCATTTTTATTTCTCCATTATTTAAATATTTTATTTCCAAATATCATCATTTATAAATTTAACTAGAGCCATGATAAAAGATTCTTCTGTCAAATCAATTCTAGATTTCACATCATGTGTTAAAAAGCTTATTCCACCTTTTCCAATATTTAAATTTTTCTCATTAAAAATTCTATCCATAACAGTTCCTAAATCTGTTTTAATTACTTCATCTACATATTTATCAGGAACTGGAAAACCTGGTGCTGTTCCAACACTTTCTAACCCTTCTTTATTCTCTATAACAGCAACATTTATAATCATATATGCCCCTAAACTATTTGTTATTCCAGATTCAACTGCAATATAATAATCAGCATCAATATTATTTTCTGTTGCATATGTTTTTAAATTTTTCACTCTATTTCTAGCACCTAAACAAATTTCTTCATTTACAGGTTCATCACCAACGTCTGAAGAAACAGATACTCCTATAATGTCAATATTTTCAAAATATCTTTCAAAAGCTTTTTTAGCTCCTTCAATTTTACCAGGATTTTTTGTACCAATTAAAATTTTCATATTCATCTCCTTAGCTCTAATTTTCAATAACATTTTACTATATCAAAATCAAAATGTATATAATTTTATATTTAAAACTTTTAAATATAAACAAAAAACTACTGAAAATTAATTCAGTAGTTTTTATTATATTTAACACTTTATTATTGAAGTTCTACTACTTCACCAGTAACTGCATCAAATGAAAAATCTTCTAATCCAGAGATTAATTCTCCTAAATCGTCTCCAACATATTCATTTATGATTTCAACTTCATTTAAAGCTTCTAATATAGTTACAAGATTTGGAATTGCATCTTCAATATATGTTTCCATTTCAGCTACAAGAGCTTCATCTTCTGCATTTCCTAAATATATATCTGTAAGATCAATATAATCTTCAACATCAGATACACTTACATCACTTGTTTTATAAGAAACATCAACATTAACTGATAAATCACATGTTAATGCATATGGTATTTCAGCTTTAATTGTATTTACAGATGTTGCAGTATATTCTGATTCAGTATTTGTTTTTACAGTTAAATCTTGTGTTAAAGATACATTTCCTTCTTCTCCAAGATCAAGTTCAAAAACAGTTTTTAAATTATTTTTAGCGATTGTACAATCTACTTTTGCAGATAATTCTGTTCCCATATAGTCTACCATATCATCAGCAGCTTTAACTTCAATTGATTTATGATTTTCTTCATTTACTAAAGTCATATGAGCAACATCCATTTTTTGTCCAGCATTTACACTTAATGTTGCATTTGTTGTATTTCCGTCGAAATTCATTTCAACTTCAATACCAGTACCATCAGCTTCAAAAGTAATTACTGTAGCATATACTTCTGTTAAATTTGCATATGTTTCAACTTTGATTTCTACATCTCCCATTTCTATTTCTTCAATAGCAGATTTAATCATTTCAAAGTTTTCTGATTCGAATATTGAATCTATATTATCAACCACTTCTTGCATTGTTTCAGCAATTGATGGTTCTTCATAATCATAATAATCATAGTCATAGTCATAATCGTCATAATAGTAATCATCATAATAATAATCATCTTCATAATAATCATATCCTGTATCTACAGATTCAAATAATTCTTCATTTTCTATAATAAAATTACATACTAATTTAATTTTTTCTTTTACAATTTTTTGACCTTCTTCGTCATCTTCTACTTTTTCAACACATGTGATTAAGAAATCTTTAATATCATCTTCATCTAATGTGATTGTTGTTTTTGTACAATTTTTTTCTTTACCGCCTACTTTAACTTTATCTTTTTCTGATTTAATTTCTAAAGATAATAAGTAATCAGTAATAATATTTGAATAAGTTGATTTAAAATGTGATATTTCATCTTCTGTTAAAACAAGATCTTCTGCTAAAGCTATAAATTCATCAACCATAGCTTCAAGTTCAGCCATATCTTCTTCACTAAATTCTTCTGTTATAGAATCAATTATAGTTTGCGCATCCATTGCTAACCATTTTTCATTTAATTCTTTAGATCTAACACCTACAACTTCACCATCATAAGTGATTTCAGCTGAAATAGGAGTTTCTGCAACTTCTGCTCCAACTTTAACATTTAATTTTCCATCTTCAGTTGCTTTTGCGCTAGCGTTTACTTCAACTTCGTTTAATAAACTTACAACATCATCAACTAATTCTTGTTCGTCTTCTAACTCATCAATTGTTAATTCTTTAATATCTAAAGAAACACCAACTGAAGCTTCAACTTCTTTAACATCAGTATTATCAAATACTTTAATATCTAATCCTGCTGCTGTTAATTCAGTTTCTAAATCATTCGCAGCATCAGTAAATACTTCTGATACTTTTGAAATACCAGCATCTGCTTTAGATTTATCAGAAAAATTAAAATTAATAACTCCTGTAAGACCTAAAACTACTACTGTTATAACTGCAATTAACAATATTGCTACAACTGCAATTATAATTTTTTTCTTTTTCCCCATTTTTTTCTTTGGTGGAATTTGACTTTCGTTTACATTTTGATTTTCTTCCATACCTTATCCCCTTTTTTGTATATTTTTTCAACTTATCACTTAAATTATATCTTTAAGAAAATTTATTGTCAATGTAAAAAATAACATTTATCTAATATTTCTAAGTCCTAAATCACCTGCCAAATTCGAAACATTATACAAAAATAAAACTTCTGTAATTTTATTTTCTTCGACATATTCCTGAAGAGTTGCCCTATAATATCTCGGATCTACTAAATGAATTTCCTCATAATTTCCGCATAAAAATTGAGCAAAATTATGGGCATATGAATCTTTCACAATTAATAATTTTTTTCCATTTTCTTCTTTAGTATGAATTTCAACTTTTGCATTATTTCCATTTAAAAAATATGAATATTTATCCCTCTTTAATAAATAACTTTCTTCAAAAATACTATCTGTGGTCTCTAAATCATATACAACCTTTTCCAAATTTTGATTATATTCATTTTCATATACATATATATTGTCTTTTTCTTGATTTAAAACTTGTGCTTTAGCATCAAAAGTTCCTAAAAAGTCTTCAGATATTTTTTTAGTTATAAAATTATCATAACACTTCATATTACTAGCTTTTGCAAATTCTTTATATAAAATATAAGATCCAGCAGAAGTCATATGATGATCTGTTTTAAAATATAATTGTGCATTTTTGTTTTCTTCTTTTATACTTTGAACTGTATTTATATTAATTGTATTATTCATAGTCTCATACATGTTTTCAATAATTTCTAATTGATTTAGACTATCTACATATTCTGGTAATTTATCTTGATTTATATAAATAGAATTTGGAACTATCATAACATACACAGGAATATCTAAGGTACCTGCAATAGTATTTATCTTATTTGCACTATATTCAAAATTTTTTAATTCTTTTTCTGTAATAGTTTCCTTTTTAAACAAATATCCATCTTCGCCAATATAAACTTCATTATTTTCAGTTTTTCCTGTAGAAATTTGTGCAAAAGAATTTATTTTTACCCAAGCATCTCTAAATATAAAATGATCATTAAAATATTCATTCATTTCATTGGAAAACTCACCTGAAACTAGTTTTTCCATTGTAAATTTAGGTACTTTAGCTAAATATCTATTTTCCTCTTCTGAAAAATCTTTTTTAGGATTAAAGAAATTTAATATAACAAGTATTACCCATACAGACATAAACATATAAAAAAACACATTATTATCTCTCATATCTCCCCTCCTAAAATCTAAAATATAAAAATGGATTAAATGTATCTGTAACTAAGCTTGCTGTTGATAACATAAAAATTAAAATATATACACTTGATACGACAAAAGAATTTTTTACCTTTATCTTTTTCATTATTGGTGTAGATAAAATAATCCCTACTAAAAGTATAAATCCATAATTTTTCAAATAATATAAAGCTTCATTATTAAATAAGTTATTAAAATCAAACAAATTAACAAAATAATCTTTAACAAGTACTAATTCTTCAAATGCGAATATAACCCAACCAATTAAGATTAAGAATATTGAATAAATATGAGCAAATATCTTTGGAAGTTTTTCTAAAACTTTAAGCAAGAATAATTTTTCTATTATTAATATAATTCCAAAATATAATCCCCATAAAATAAAGTTCCAAGAAGCGCCATGCCATGCACCTGTTAAAAACCAAACAATTATAATATTTCTAATTTGTTTTGCAAAACCTTTTCTATTTCCACCTAAAGGAATATAAATATAATCTCTAAACCAACTTCCAAGTGTTATATGCCATCTTCTCCAAAATTCTGTGATACTTTTTGATATATATGGATAATTAAAGTTTTCATCAAAATCCATACCAAAGATATTAGCAAGTCCTATTGCCATATCTGAATATCCACTAAAGTCAAAATAAATTTGAAGTGCAAATGCCACAATTCCTAACCATGAAAGTAAAGCTGTATTTTGTATGTACAAGCCAGTTTCTAATATATTCCAAAGCTTTCCAACATTATTTGCAATTAATACTTTTTTTCCAAGGCCTACTATAAATCTTTGCATACCTCTTGAGAAATTATCTTTACTTATATTTTTAGTTTCTAATTCTTCATCAACAGTTTCATATCTAACAATAGGTCCAGCAATTATTTGTGGGAATAATGTAGTATATGTTAAATAATTATAAAAGCTCTTTTCACATTTAACAGTTCCTCTATATACATCTATAATATATGATAAAGATTGGAATGTGTTAAAAGAAACACCTATTGGAAGTGGTATATGTAAAAGTGGAATATTTAATCCTGTTAAAGAATTTATATTTGCAATTATAAAATCAGAATATTTAAAGAAAAATAGAATAAGAAGATTTACTCCTACATCTATAAAAAGATATAATCTCATCTTTTTCTTATTTCCTAAATGCTTCGTTATTAAATTTCCACACACAAAATCCATTACTGCTAAAATTAGCATTATAAGAATATATCTTATTTCTCCCCAAGCAAAAAATATTAAACTTGCAAGTATCATTACAGCATTTTTTAACTTACTGGGTACAATAAAATATAATAAAAGCATTATCGGTAAAAAAATATATAAAAATGTAATACTACTAAATACCATGTCTTTTCTCCATAATAAATATTTTTTAACAATTCAAACAAACTATTAATATTTCTATACAAATAAAGAGATATCACAAAGATGATACCTCTTTATATTTAAAAATCAATTATTTTATTAAAGCTTCAATTTCATCAGCACTTTCAGCTATAATTAAATATACATAGTCTCCTTGCACTCCAAGTTTTCTATCTTTAACTAATTCATATTGTTCTGGTAAATACATTTCCCAATTTGCTTCATATGCTTCTGCATATACTTCTAATTTTTCTTTTACTTCTTCTGCTTTACCATCATTTGCTTCTATAATTAAATACATACTAGCATGTACATTCATTATAGGCATTTTTCCAATATAACTTTCAACATGTGAATCATCTAATTGAAAAACATCAACTAATATTGTATTATCAATATCCATTGTTGCCATTTCATTAAATGGTGCGATATTTGATATTTTTTCTTCTAAATCTTTTAAATTTATTTCTGTTTTTCCTGTTGACACATCTTCCTTAGATAATTTAATAGCAACTATTCCTACTGTAACAGCAATTAATAAAACAGCTGCAATTATTATTCCAATTACTTTTTTTGACATAATAAAATCCTCCTTGTCTATTTGCTTGTATTATATCCATCTTTTTATATAAAAGCAATATCATTTTTTAGCATTTTCCCTAATAAATCTAATTATTTCTCTATATATGTATATAATAGCTATACTTCTCTTTATTTTGCACAAACTATTCTTCTAAAAGACTCTCTCTTCTAATAAATTCATCTTTATTTTCAAGTAAAACTTGCATTTCAGTAATAAATTTTTGATATTTTTCATCAGAAAAATACATTTTAGCATATCCACCTTTGCCATATTTACTATTAAGTTTTTTATATGAATTTTCAATCACACCTAGTTTATCACATTCTGGATGTTTATTTTTTTGGAAAAAATACGATCTATATAATATATTATCAAGAAAAATCTCTCTATCTGCAGAAGATACTATTTTTCCGTAAATACTTCTAGCTTCATATTCTAAAGAAGCTCTATGATCAACAATTGCTTCTTCTATAAGTTTTAATTTATCTTCAGAAAAATATTTTTCAAGTTCTAAATCTTCTCTCATCATTTCAGCAGAAATTTCTTCATGATTATCTTTATCTCTTTCTGATTTTCTTCCAATATCATGATAAGCAGCTATTGTATAAACCATATTTATATCAACATCTAACTTATTGTTTTCTACTAACTCAAAACTTCTTGAAATAACTTGTCTTATATGTTTTAGACCATGACCTTTATCATTTTTCTCATATACAGGAAAAACTTTTTTACGAATATGTTTTACTAATTTATTATTTAAATCATATTTTTCACTTTGAATATTATAAAAATAATCATCTAAAGCTTTAGCTGTTGTAATTGTTATATTTTCAGGTGGATTAGCTATATCAAACCATTTCATATCTAAATGTTTATTTGGCTCCATTATTTTTGCTTCACCACTTATTACTTTACAAAGATAACTTGGACTAATCCAATGAGATTTTGTTTCCCCGGGAATATCAACTATATGATCACATATTCCACACAAACCAACAACTTCTACATCTAAATCTGTTTCTTCTTTTACTTCTCTAACTACCGCTTCTTCAAAAGTTTCATACATTTCTAGTCTACCACCAGGAATGCTCCAATAACCTTTTTCTGGCTCTTTATTTCTTTTTTGTAATAAAAATTGATTTTTATCATTTACTATAAAAGCTCCACAACCTACTCCAATATAATCTTTTCCAATTTTCATTTCTTTTTCGCTCATCTTATCCTCCTTTTACAAAATCATATTTTTATGAATTTCAGCTTGCTCAAGCATATGTCCAATATTTCCTTCTCCTGCAAATTTATCTACATCAAAAAAGTTTTCATTTTTATCTATCCAATATAACTCATTAACTTCTTCTACCAACTTTACATCCTTATTTAATTTCCCAACATAAACTTCTAATTCAATATCAGTCAATTTATAATTAAAATTCATTAAATTATATAAAGTAATATCATTTTTAGTTATAGCTGTTTCTTCCTCTAATTCTCTATATGCAGCTTCTAATTCATCTTCTCCTAATTCTACTTTTCCGCCAACTAAATTATATTTACCCTTATATGGCTCTTTTGTTCTTCTGCACATTAATATATTTTTATCATCTTTATCATAAACTAATATAACATTTAATTTTTTCATATAATGCTCCTTTTATTTTTTATATACAAATCTCTTTATTGTATCCAAAACTTTATCATAAACAACTTTATTGGCAATTATAGCCCCATTTATATCTTTATCATATCTTTGTTCATTACCAAACAAATCTGTAACTTTTCCTCCTGCTTCTTCAACAATAACTTTAACTGCTGCTATATCACAATTTTTATGTTTTGTTCCTGGAAAAATTGCACAAGTAAATTCTCCAGAAGCAACACACATACCAGCTCTTATAACGCTTCCAAGACCTACAAAATATGTTTCTTTTCCAAGTTCTTCTAAAGCCTTCCAAATATCAAATTCAGCTTCAGGCCATACATCAAAATTTGCAACACTTCGCATATCACTTAAGTTTATTTCACTTATACTTATTTTTTCGTCATTTTTATATGCACCATTTCCTTTTCCTGCTGTATATAAATTATTAGTAAACACATCATATACAACGCCAACTAAAGGTTCTCCATTTACTACTAATGCTAAAGAAAATACTGCAACCGGAATATGTCTAGCATACATAGCTGTACCATCTACTGGATCACATACCCATACAAATTCCCCATCTCCAAAAGCCTCTTCTTCACCATCTACAGAATGACTTGGGAATTCTTCTTTTACTCTTTTTATTAAATATGAATTTATTTCTTTATCAGCTAAAGTAACAATTGTTTTATCACCTTTATAATTAGAAATTCCATCCATATTAAAATATTTTGTCATAATTTTTCCAGCTTCTTTAGCAATTTCTTTAGCAAATTCTAAATATTTTTCTTCCATCATTTTCTCCTTTTATTCTGATATTCCTTTTTCAGTTACTGTATCAATAGTTTTTTCCTTTACACCATATTTCTTGGCTAAAGATATAGCATTATCTACTAAAAATGTAGGCATTTGCACCTCTTACATTCTTCTTTTTAAAGTTTCTAAATCTTCTATTTGACCATTTATTATCATGTCATTAAACCTTTTAGAAATATCATCCATATTAGCAACACAATTTTAATAAAAATTTTCTTAGTCTTGTGCAAACTCTATCTAATATACAATGTTCTTGATATTGTTGACTTATTCTTAAACATGAACTCCAATCCCATATTTTCCAAGTTCTAATTTTGTTAATCTTTCTTTTAAAGCTTTCCTACCTTCTGATTGATTTGTTTGATAAAACTCCATATTCCTCCTCTAATCTAATTCAGATTTAACGTACTCTAAAATTTCATCCCAAGTATCAAAATGATAATTAGCTAATTTATTTATTTCATCTCTATCTGCATCAGAATATTTGTCATATAAAGCAACAACTTCAATTCCTGCATTATTAGCTGCCTCTATTCCAATTAAAGAATCTTCAATAATTAAACACTCTTCAGGTTTTACGCTCAATTCTTCCATTATTTTTAAATGAACTTCTGGATTTGGCTTTAATTCTTTTACTGCATCTTTTGCTAACATTAAAGAAAAATAATCATCTAAATTTGCCTTATTTACAATATTTATATTTTTTGTTCTATACACATCTAAAGTATGATGGTTTGTAGTAGTTCCAATTGCTAATATAAAATCTTTTTCCTTTAAATATTTAATTACTTTTTCAGCATTTTCTTTATAATCAATCTTTTCCCTTAAATAATCTTGTGCAATTTTATATCTAATAGCTTTTACTTCTTCCATATTTTCTTTAAAGCAATATTTTTCTCTTAAAAAATTACAATATTCTAAATACATATCTTCTGATTTGCTAAATTCTTTTAATTTTGTATCTCTTTGCTTTCCTATATTTACATTATCAAATTCAACAGTTCCTAAAGTTTCAATTAATTTTCTATCTATATCATTCCAAATACCAATTGAATCAATTAAAGTTCCATCTAAATCAAATATAATAACTTTTTTATTCTTAAACATTTTTGTCTCCTCTATTTTGCTAATTAATTTTAAATTAATCAATATATTTTTCTAAAAATTCACCATAAACTAAACTTACATCCACAGATTCTGGAATTACTTTTCCTACACCAGTTTCAGTAAATTGCCAACCTATCATTTTTTTCATTAATTCTTCATTTTGCACAGGTTCTTGATCTGTTTCTGTATACCAATAATCTGGTATTTTTCCATTTAGACTTGGATAATATGCAAGCCAGAATTTAGTATTAACTGTACTTAAAAATTCACTTGCTGTTTTTGCATTACTATATACTATTGTTTCAATATCTCTTCTTTTTAGTTTTCTAATAAGCTCAGATACTAAAGGAGCTCTTTCAGACCAAACCTCATCTGCTCGTCCTTTTCCATCATGTTTTTCTATATCTAAAGCCACAGGTAAAACATTATATTCATAAATATTTTCTTCTAAAAATTCTTCAATAAAATCCACTTCTTCATCTATTTCTTCACTGTTTAAAGCTTCATCTAAAAAATAAAAACCAAATGGTATTTTTAAATATTCACATTCTTTTGCCCACATTTCATAACATTCATCATAATAAAAATTACCTTTCGTACCATATCCTCTTCCACCAGCTCTTATATATACACAATCAAAATCATTCTTTATTAAAAAAGCACCAAGCTCTTCTGCTGTATCAAAATTATATATTTTATTAAATTTAGATACATCAGCCATAAGTATCATACCTTCTCCTGAAGCAGAATATGAACCCACTTGTTCAGATAATATATATCCCATTTTATTATCAATAACAACTTTACTCCAATTATTACCATCTTTTCCTTTAAATGTTTCTAAAATATATGCATGAGTTCCTAAATCTACTTGTTTGTGAATTCTAACATTTTCTGTTTTTGCTGATTTATTAAAATTCACATTATCCTCGAGCACAATTCCTGGAATTGCACCTGTTAAATCTATTTCTCTGGTATTATAATACCATACTCCTATAATTCCTAATATTAACATTATTAATACTGTAATTATTACAATTATTGAAATTATTTTCTTTTTATTTTGGAACATATCCTTCTCCTATTTTAATAAATTAATATTGATTTAAATTGTACTCAAGTAATTTATCACCATCATAGTTAAATTTCATAGTAAAAAAAGTATCATCTTTTTGAATTTTCTTTAAAAAGATTTTATCACCTTCCCATAAATTAAGTTCAAAAATCTTATTTTTATCTACCCATTCTAAATCGCCTTCATTACATTCTATTAATTCACCAGAAAAATCATCAGATGTAAAAACATACATATATTCAGTGTCCCAATCTTTTGAAACATATGTAACAATACATCTTAATTTACATGAATTAAGTGTAAGTCCGGTTTCTTCTTTAACTTCACGTATTATACAATCTTCTGGACTTTCTTTATCCTCAAACTTTCCACCAACACCTATCCATTTTTCTTTATTTATATCTTTTTCTTTTTTAGTTCTATGTAACATTAAATATTTTTCTTCTTTTTCAATATAACATATACTAGAATTAATCATTTTAAGACTCCTTTTTCTTAATTATTTATTGCAATTTTATCATACAGGTATAAAAAAATAAAGTCTTAAAAGACTTTATTTTTAATATTATCATAATCAATTTTATTCTTCGAAAACTTCTCTGCTTTCTCCGATGTTTTCAAGATTCCCAAGTTCTTCAGGCTTACCAAAGATTAATTTTCTGCCTTCTATTATAGCTTTTATATAATCTTTAGCAGATATTTCTGTACTTCCCAGACTTGCTTTTCCATGATTTCTATAAAATTCAGAATTTCTATTAGCAAGTAAAAATGCATCTAAATACATTTTAACATTTTCTTCTGTTGCTTCAAAATATCCATTTATAATTAATCCTTTTAAAAATTCAAATTTTCTTTCATCTTCCATTAAATACCAACCTGGATTACCGCCAGCCATTCCTGGAATTCCAACAACATCAGGAGTAAAACTAATATCACAAAATTGTACAAAACTCATATCAACAACAAAAAACTTATTATTGATCTTTACTAAATTAAACGAATGTTGATAATTAGGAAGTCCCATATTATATTGTGTATCTAAAGATTTATTTGAAATACCATTATTTAAACCAACAACATCATTAAATGTTTTTTGACATTCTACACAAGTATTATGGAATTGATATACACCTTCAACTTTACAAACTTTATCTCTTACCAAAGTAACTAATGTATCTAATGTTTTTTCAGGCTCTTCTTCACTTTTAGCATGTTCAATATCTTCTAAAAACGGATAAACAGTACCCACTCTTGAAAATTCTCTTATCATAGTTAAATATTCACTATATTCCCACAATGAAGAAATATCAGTATAATTATCTTTTATTACTTGATAAAATTCTCTTAAAACCGGTTCTAACATTTCTTTTTTCTCAAAATATGGTAATTCTTTACTTTTTCTAAAACTTTCTATAACTTTATCAAAAGTTGTTACTAACAAAACTCTAGCTTGTACAATTTTATCTATTCCACCTCTTTTAGATATATATTCATTTACCTTTGTTTGAGTTTTTTCTTCTTTAACGTTATCAGCAACTTTAGAAGAAATTTCACCATTTTGAATCATTTCAAAAATTTCACTTTCAACTTCACCTTCAAAATGATATTTAATCTCTAATAATATTTTTTCTTTCCACTCTTTTAAATATGCACTTCTAATTAATGGACTAATATTTATTCTAGAAATTCCATTCATATATATTAAACTTCCATCTTCTGTATATTTATTCAAAAGTTCTATTCCTTTAGACAAATCTCTAGTTGCAATAATTCTTTTAGCAATACCTTGCATTTGAGTATCACAAAAGATTTGATAATTATATAATATACTTGTTATTTCAGATACTGTGTCTATACTTAATACTTGTTCTTTATCATTAATATTTATTTCTTTATCAGATATCCATTCTTCAGAAAATTCAAAATATGGCTTGCCCTCTTTATCAATTTTTAAAATAACCACAGGAGTAAAATTTTCTGGATTAATTCTATAAATATAGTTTGGCTCTCTTAAATACATATGGCTTTGTCCTTGTTCATCTGTTTCAACAAACATATTATCTCCACCAAAAATATATGTATCTCCTCTTAAAGCAATCATACCTGTTTTAGGTTTTCTTGCTAGATATAGATTATTTCCATCTATTGGAGTAGATGAAGCAAACAACCAATTTCCACACTCTGTTTCATAATTATTTGCTCTATTAAAAGATTTTCTAATTATTCCTCCCTCCATATGTTCAGGAGAAATATCAGAAATATGTGTAAGGCTTTCACCTTTTTGAATAAATATATCCTTAATATCTAAAGCAAATTGTTTCATTAATTCAAAAATTCTTTTTGTATCAAAATCAAACTTTTGCAAACTATCTTCAAAAGAAATATTTACACCACGTTCAACTAATTTTCTTCTATATTCTAAAAAGCTCAAAGCTTTTTCAATCACATCTGGGCTTTCTTTTTCTAGAATTTCTCTATATTCTTTAATCTTTTGTTCTAGAATAACTAGAATTGATGTATTAACTAAATCCATCTAAATTACTCCTTTATTTTAACTCAAAACTACTATATATTGCATATTCTTTATTTAACAATTCACTCCACATTTGATCACCAAAACTTTTATGCCATATTTCATAAGGATAATTTACAAAACCAGCTTCAGTAAATAAATTACACAAAATTCTTCTGTTTATAAGATATTCCATTTCCTTATCATTTAAAGAACCTTCTTTTTTCAGTTTTTCTTCATAATAATTTGTATATGCTCTTAAAGAAAAATCATCAAATTCTGAACCAACTGGTATTGAAACTCCATTTGAATCACAAATAGTTAAATCAATAGCAGCACCAGTATTATGAGGAGATGGTTTTGTGTTATCTAAAGATGGTAAAGAAACAAACTTGCAAGTATATGACATAAGTTCTTCACCTTCTAAACCTGTTTCCTTTTTAAAATCTTCATAATAGCTATCAAATAAAGCTTGTTGTGTTTCAATAGTTCTAAAAGAATCCCATACTAAAAGGAAATATCCTTCTGGTAATTTATGAGCTATTTCAACAACTTTTTCTGCAATACTTTTTCTTGCTTTACAATCGTTCTCACTTCCTGGAATATTATTAATATAATATTGTGGACTTATTAAAATTTTATCATCAATATTTTTCAAAGAAACTAATTCTTCTCCACATTCTTTGATTGGAAAACTTCTCCAATTTTCTAATTTTCTTTCATAGTCTTTTAAAGGCTCTAAATATTTTTTGTCAATTATTTCGTGTAATTTCATAACTCATACTCCTTATCTTTGCTTTATTTTTTCAATTTCTTCTTGAGTCAATTCTCTAGATTCACCCTCTTTTAAATTTTCAGGTAATTCAAAATTCCCCATTTTCAATCTATGTAATTTTACTACTTTAGCACCAAAACATCCAAACATTCTTTTAATTTGATGATATCTACCTTCAGTTAATATAACCTTTGCCGAATATTTGCCTATAATTTCCATAACTGCTGTTTTACATTTCCCATCATTTAAATCTATACCTTCTTTAAATTTTGTTACCATTTCTTCTGTTACAGGAATATCAATAGTTACTTCATAGGTTTTACTAACATGTTTTTTAGGTGATAAAATATCATGTGCAAATTTTCCATCATCAGTTATTATCATAAGTCCTGTTGTATCTTTATCCAATCTACCTGCCGGAAATAATTCTCTATGTAAATATTTCTTATCAATCAAGTCTAAAACTGTTTTCTGAGTCCTATCTTCTGTCGCTGAAATATATCCAACAGGCTTATTTAAAACTAAATAAACACATTCCTTAATATTAATTATATTATCATCTATGTAAATTAAATCTTTATCTGCATCTACTTTAATATCAGATTTCAAAACAATTTCATCATTAACTTTTACCCTTTTTTGAGAAACTATTTTTTTGATATCTTTACGGGAATATTCAGTTTGTGAGCATATTACTTTATCTAATCTTTCCATATTTCCTCTATTTTTCTAAAAATTCAATTACCATCTCCATAACTTCACTATCTTCTTCTGTAATCTTGTTATAATCTATATTATTATAAATCTCATTTAATTTTTCTTTTACATTTTCATCTTTCTTACTATCTTTAGTAAGTTTAGAAATATTATCAAAAGTTTCATTTAAATACTTTTCAGATTCTCTTGTTTGATATACATTATGGTATTTATTTTCATATAATATTGTTTTTATATTAGTTTTATTTTCAAAAATACTTGTATTAACCAATAAACTATTTTTTACTGAACATGTAGTATCTAAATCTCCATGTAATAGTAAAACTGGTACTTCTGTATTTTTTAATATTTGTATTGTCTCTTTTAAAGATTTTTTTCCAAATGTTAAAAAATTAATAATATCAAAAAATATACTTAAAAATCTTAAGTTAACTTTTCCTCCACCTAATAAATCACATATAAGTTTAGAAGAAGTATTAGGTCCAGAAAAAGCTACTACTGATTTTATATCACTAGTATAATTTAATATTTGACAAACTGTATAAGCACCCCAAGAATGTCCTACTAAAGATATATCATATTTGTTTAATTCTTCACTATTTTTTACAAATTTTAAAGCATATTTTAAATCAATTACAGCTTGATAAAAACCTACCAAAGAATTTCCTTCTGACATACAAGTTCCAGTATTGTCATAACTCATAACTTTATATCCAGACTTAGCTAAAGTATTTATCTCTGTTGTATAACTTAAATGGCCCGCTCCCATACCATGAACAAAAATAATTAAACCTTTATATTCTTTTATATTTTTATTAGTATAAATATATCCTCTTAAAGTTTGACCTTTATCAGACTTAAACTCAATTTCCTTATTATTTAATTCTTCAAAATCATTTGCTGTAAAATATTTTAAATTTGGATTTCCTTCACATCTTTTTCCAAATATTATATACATTATAAATTTTGCAAATAATAATAAAATAAAAAATAATATTATCAATACATATACTAACCACATAGTTTACTCCTAAAATTAATCTTTAACACCAAATTTTAAAGTTGCCCAACCACTTAATAAACCTAATATTCCATATACTAGAATAACAATTAGCATTATCACAGAATTATACCAATTATTAATAGTAAGCCCTATACCAATACCTGAAAATGTCATTGCTATTCCTACAAAAATTCCACTTATGGAAATTGGAAAAACTTTTTCTACATTTTCAAGTTCTATACATAAAAAATTAATAATCATTGTTGCTATAATTGAGCCTAAAGCAACTTGTTTAATATTAAGAAACGAAAAACCTTCTCCTATTTTCATTATTGCCACAGCTGATAAAAAGCCAATTATATATCCAACTACAGCTTTTAATCTTTCTTCATTTGTTGCTCCGAAAAATACAGTCCAACTCACAAATGCAATCCATGTAAATGAACCTTCAATATTTAATAAATTAGATAAAAATCCATCACATAATACTAATATACCTGCAATTATTGCTATTACTAAAGCTTTTCTTGTTACTTTTTTCATATAAATCTCTTCTTTCATTTTAATATTTTAAAAATGCATGTACCACTTTTTTAGCAATTTTATATGGTACACCCTCTAATTCTTTTTTTACATTTTTTAATTCTTTTCGTATTTCTATAGATTGTGGACAGTGTCCTTCACATTTTCCACATTCTATACAATTAGAGACAGATGTAGTGTCTTTTCTAAGTAATGTACACATAACATACTCTTTTAAACCTGTAAATTTTCCATCTGTATGAACTTTATTATATGCTGAAAAACTTCCTGGTATATCTACACCTTTAGGACATGGCATACAATACCCACAACCAGTACATCCAACTTTCATTTTTTCATTGATTGCTTCAACAACAGCCAATAAAAGTTTTTCTTCTTTTTCTGTAAATTCTCCTACTTTAGCTGTATCTGCATTTCTAGTATTTTCTTCTACCATTTCTATAGAATTCATTCCAGATAAAACACATGTTACTTCTGGTTGATTCCAAAGCCATCTAAAAGCCCATTCGGCTGGAGTATGTTTAATTTCATAATTTTCAAATAGTTTCTTGGCTTTTTCGGGTAGATTATTAACTAATCTTCCTCCTCTTAAAGGCTCCATAATCATAACTGGCAATCCTTTTGAAGAAGCATATTGTAAACCTTTTCTTCCTGCTTGAGAATTTTCATCTAAATAATTATATTGAATCATACAGAAATCCCAATCATATCCATCTATTAATTTACAAAACATATCAGAATTACCATGATAAGAAAAACCAATTTGACCAATTTGACCTTTTGCTTTTTTATCTTTAATCCAATTATCTATACCTAATTCTTTTAATCTTTCCCAACTTTTTATATCTGTAAGCATATGCATAAAATAATAATCTATATGATCTGTTTTTAAACGCGTTAATTCTTCATGAAAAAGATTTTCCACTCCATCAATACTCTTAATCATATATTGAGGTAATTTAGTAGCAATTTTTACTTTATCTCTAATATTATTTTTTTCAAGAATCTTTCCTAAAGCTGCTTCACTTCCTGGATAAATATATGCTGTATCATAATAATTAACTCCGGCATTATATGCAGTCATAATTTCTTTTTCAGCTTTTTCTAAATCTATTTTTCCAGCTTTTTGAGTCAAACGCATACAACCATAACCAAGTACTGAAATTTCATTTCCATATTTATCTAAACGATATTTCATATTATCATCTCCATAATTATTTATACATTTTTCAATTGATTTATTGTTCTTCTTAAATATATAGTTGATATAATTAGGAAAAACATCAAAATAGAAACTGACACAGATAATACATTTACATTATAAAAATAATTATACAATACATATACTAGTCCATAACTTAATAATTGACCAGCAGTCATATAAAAATTATATAATAATACATGTTCTTTTTTATATTTTACTAATTTATTTGCTCTAATTGATGCATATACCATTGAACATGATTCAGATTCTATAATAGAGCCAAAAGAATTCATAAGAACATAATATATAATTAAAGTTATAAAACTTGTATTACTTACTATTAAAATAGAAGAAATAAAAATCACAATTGATAATATAACATAATAATCTTTTTTTATTTTTATTTTGTTTAATCTTTTTAATATTTCTAAAGAGATTATAGAAATTATAGCAAAAATTGAATTATAAATACCTAAATCCAATTCTGTACCTAGCCTTAAAAACAATATTACTGGCAACAATTCTATTATTGCACCTTGTGAAGAAATTCTTCTAAAAAACATACATTTATAAATATCTTTTAAATATTTTTTATCTTTAATAATATCTATAAATTTAAGCATTTCCACTTTTTTATTATTTACAGTAAAATTCTTAATTCTAAACGATAAAAATATTATTAATAAAGTTTCTATTGCTAAAATTAAAAATAATACATAATAAGAAAATCTTTGAATTATAAAACCAGCAAACAATGGTGCAGCTATTGTTGCTATTCCTGTAAGAATATTTATATTCGCAATAAAACTACTCATTGTCTTATTATTATTAGAACCTATTACTACTAGTTCATAAGGCAATGCATGCGTAGTTTCAGCTAACATTTCTAATAATTTAAAACAATATATATACCTTACTATATTTTCTTTAAAAATTAACAATAAAAATATTGCTGAAATCAAAAA
>JAEIGA010001705.1_pt1 | contig 34700 bp, 29 predicted proteins | sample 9270691 | NCBI WGS metagenome assembly JAEIGA01 (sample SAMN17057246, study PRJNA624740) | gut metagenome | biome: biome; isolation source: fecal sample | host: Bos grunniens | place: China: Xizang | collected 2019
AAAAAACCTTTTATTAAATTAACAATCAAATCACTGATTTTATCTTTCCCACTACCATCATATAATAGCATGATTTTTTCTATATGGCTGGATTTTGATATATTATTTGTGTTTGTTGCAAAACGTATATTATTATATAGGAATTCTGCATATTTTTTCCCCAATGCTGCTCCTTTATTTCCAAACAAACAATATCCCAACCAATTATTAGGCACTTCATTAAATTCAAACCACGCTTTTAATTCCTTTTGAGTCAGCCCTTGGGTGGCTTTACGGTATAAGAAATGAAAATACTTTACAATACCTTCATGAAGCACTTTGTATTCACGTTTGTTACTATTAAAAATTAACATAGGGTCAATAAATAAAGGAATATCGCAAACAAAAGAAATGTCCACAGCTCCGTATTCTTCAATTACTGTTGTGTCAATCTCGAAATATTCAGAAAAAAACATCTTATATTCCTCCTATAAAAACTAATTTTGTTTTTGTATACACACTATTCCCACTCGATTTCTTCCTCTGCCTTGTTGTAAATAATGTTTTTATTTTCAATATCCAATTTATTTACAAGCCATCCACGAACCATACATAGATTCATGAAATCCTGAATTCGATTGAGCCCATTAATCTCTCTCAAAGTCACAACAACACCAAACTTCATACCTATTCCTGCTTTTGCATCCAAACGTTCTTTGGTTCTAATCATCAGCCCCCACATACCTGCGCCATAGACTTTTTTTGCTCTCGCACGTGGGTTTAACTTTTCACTAATGTGTTTGACATTATCCCATTTTCGATACATTTTTCTTGCATGCGATTCGTATAGTTTTGCGCCACCTTCGTCTCCTTGAGAATTGTTATTAATTGGCTCAATAGACACTTTGCCGTCAACTTCATTTACTCTGCCAAAATGAATATCCAATTCAGTGCAAGTATAGTCCACACCTTGATTACGATCACATTTTGGATAATATGCTAAAGTAGCACGTGCAATAAATGGAAATCCTTTATCATCTCTTGGAATCGGAATATTATATGTATAAGTTTCATACTCCGAAATCGTTCCAGAAAGCAAAAACTTTATTTCGTCATCACGAGTTTTCAAAATATCCTCTATCCTTCTCGGAACAACACCGAAGCCCACTTTTAATGAAGTATCGTCTTTTCTATCCCACCCAGCAGCAGCATCAATCAATAGAGCTTTTGCAACTTCCCTCGATAGCCCCATGATGTGAATCAAATACGCCATCTTCCTGGAAATCCATGGTGCGGCATACGAGGTGCCCACTCGAAACCACTGTCCTGTAGGTTCACACACTGTGATTCCTTTGCGATAATCACCACCGTAATAGCTCAAATCAGGTTTGTGAAAAAACGAAAGAACCGGTCCCATTCGCCCATATGTAGCTGGCTTATTTTCAAAATCAACAGCATTAACCACAATAGAATTCAGCGAATCTGCAGGTGCTCCTATACGCATATTTTCTTTCACATTATTTGCTTTATTGGTTCCTGCAACAACAAACACGATATCATACTTGTTTTGTAACCTATCAAGTATTGCACCTTCAGGAGAGATAAAGTTTTCTTCCACCTCCAACATTGACCCCAACGAAAGATTCCATACCTTTATATCCGGATTTGATTTTACAATCTCTTCTATCTTTCTTAGCACGGAAAAAGAGCTGAATTTCCCACTTGTTGCCACACCAAAGTGACGAACTCTAAATCTACCACACCCATCATCAAGATTTGGATTAATATTATGTCCATCTACAATAATAGATGTCACAGCAGTTCCATGCACCATATCCTTTGGTTGAATTTCGATTGTTGGATCAACCATATTTTTTGCTTCAACCCATCTGTGAAAATATACTGTATCATCAAACTGTGTATCTAAAACACCGATTGTCGGTTCATTCGATGGTTCAGGAATGCTCATCCTATTTTCTTCCGGAACATATTCGAACACATCTTCTTTACTCCACTCAGAGATATTAGTCACACTCATTGCGATGATATATGGCATGGCCTTTTTGAGCGTTTCCAACTCGCCTTTATTCAAACGAAAAGTGGTGTCATCAAGCATCCTAACCTGTAACAGATTAATTCCAACAGAATTCAGCAATTCAACTGTATCCACACCCGTTTTGTAAATTGTAATAATCGAATCATCATCAGAGTCATTTAAATCTCTATCAATGTCAAAACGGCTCAAGTAAAAACAATCTACGATTGCTTGCATAATGGAAGATTTCGAATTTTGAGTTCCTAATGTTTTTTTCTTATTAATAACTTTGAGCCCCGTATCGGTTATTACCCCACCAAAATTTATTGTTAAATACGAAAACACTTCGTCTAGCAACTCAATAGTAGTCCTTAAAGCATTCAAACATATAAAATGTGTAAATACGTGGCATGGTTGAGTGGTGTCACCATTCACATACTCAAACCTTGCACCTCTTATGGAACTATTAGTGGTTTTTCCGCTTTCTTTTAATAAAACTTTGATGCGATTACTTTTTGCAACGACTCTATTGTAGTGAACGCTTACCAAGGCACCTTTGATAACTGGATTCTCATTCCAAAACTGTTCAATTTCTCTCAATTGTTCAGCCAACTGCTTCACATGTTCTGCATCAACTTTCTGTCCCTTAGGCAATGATGGCGCACCAACATTCCCCTTGTTTTTCCCCGATTCAAATGTTCCTTTTAATTGTAAAACCTCATTCATTTCTTAATCCTCTTTTAATTCTCTGGCAACAGAACTCTTAGAAATACCTGTTAAGATTTCTATTTCACGAACTGTAAACCCTTCTGCTTGTAATTTTTTGCTATCGGTTGGCATTTCACCACTCACCGCCAAATACAAACGTCTAAAATAATCATATGGTTCTTTCATATTGCTAAATACAACAGCTGTTTTAATAATATTTTTCAAATCACCCGGATAAGGCAACTCTTTATAAAGCGATATAATCTTTCTAAAGAGGCGTTTATTTTTTTCCGCCCCTTTCTGTTTAGCAATAACTACGTCAACTAGATTTTCAGCAACTTGAATTAAATCCTCTCTAGAATAACGATTAAAGTTGATCACATAATCAAATCGCCTAATAACAGCCTTATCAAAATTTTCATATAAATTGGTAGTTGCAATTATTACAGCACGCTCGGAGAGATTATCTAATCCTTTCAAAAGTGTTGATGTTGCTCTTCCCATTTCTCTTAGGTCATTATTGTTTGTTCTATCTAGCGCAAGAGCATCGATTTCATCGAATAAAAATATAACTTTCTCCTGCATGCTGAAAGAATTTATTTCATTAAATAATGCTGTAATATTTTTCTGTGTTTGACCTAATTTACTGTCAATAATAGCAGAAAAATCCACCATATAAATTTCTCGTTCAAGCACTTTTGCAAGTTGTTTTACAGCTTCAGTTTTTCCACTTCCTGGAACACCTTCAAACAAAAATTTATTAACATCAGCTTTGTTGTTTATAGCATTTGCAATTCCTATAAGTTCTTGGCTAATAGTCTCTGGAAGAAACAATGGTGTGGAATTGACATTAATCTTTTCTAGAAATTCTGATTGATAGTCTAGATTCTGCGTAAAAAGAATATTCGCATCTGACATAAGTGCCATGACATATTCTGCCAATTGGTAATCCCCTTTTTCATCAAATTCATTGGCAATTGCATAAGCTTCTTCTCTAAAACCACTTTCGTTACCTTCCATATGATATCTTATTAAATTAACAACATTCTTTTTTTTCATTGCTATTCACCCTCTTATATTTATATTTAAATTTTATCACTCGGGACAAACATTGTCAATATTGGGACAAATATTTATTTTATTTACACTTGTTGTATTTTTAATAAGACTCGAAGAAATATTATCAAATTAAAAATATTGTCTGGGAAATACAAGCATTTCCCAGACAATAAATTCGTTTGACAATTTGCTCGAACAGTTCCAAACACCGTTGACAAATAAAGCTGTCATTTAATCATTTGGCATTCTTTTCAAAAGTATTGGATTGTTCTTTATTACTCTTAAAAAATCATTTTCAGTATTTAAATAATCCAACGCAATACTCTCAATAGATTTTTGAGAGTCATCATTTTTAAACAAATTATTTTGTCTAAAATATTCCATTGCCATTAGACGAGCAAGTTGTTTCTTTTCATCCATCTCTCATTACACCTCCTTTTATGTTTTATAAATCAAACGCAATTTCCACAAATATAAAAGTTTTTTATTACGACTTCCAAAAACTTATATTTTTAATCTACGTTCCTCTCTTTTACCTGTTCTTCAATAAGATTATCAAATATTTTGCTTGCAACATTTTGAAATTCTATAACTATTTCATCTTGTTCCGCCTTGCTCAGTGGTTGTACATACACTCTACCCTCATCCTCATTGTATGTTTTATCAATATCCACACGCAAATTTTGTTCTTTAAAACTTAAAACAATTGCAAATTCAGTTGAATCCATTTTGTGTTCGTAACGATATTTCATCGCAGTAATGTAATATCCACTCTTAATGGAATTCTGTACAAATTCGTTTGCTCTAAGTCCGTTTCCATTCAACACTGCCTGACTGATACCCGTCAATGTAGAAGACGCTTCATCATCTTCCACAACTTCAGTCTCGTCTTCATCATCTTCAAACAAGCCCCGTTTAACAGTAATCCCCGTTATAGTTTTTAATTGCCATAATGAAAATCCATATGCCGCTATTCTGTCAAAAAACTCCACCTTGTTTTTTGTTGTTAGCATTTCTAGATTGATATGTCTTATCTTAATTCCACCACCTGATTGTGACAATTTTTCAATAAATCCAATTGCATTTTTGGAGTCGATAGACGATTGTTGGCGAATATCAAGCAAAACTTGTGTTTCAGACATTTTTCGTATATTCAATTTTAGATATCTTGTTTCTTGCTCCAATAATTTGTTTCTTCCAAGCAGTTTCCTCTCATAAGAAAATTGAACGCAGGCTACATTGTCTAATTTAATTGGCTGTTCAATAATATATTCGTCTGATTTAATTGATTTCTGTTTGTTGATTTCATCAATCAATACATCAATAACATCCTCATCATCACAAACCTTTACATCTAACTTTAATAACACTGACTTTTCATAGTTCCCATCATTTACCATTAAATTTCGCAATTCTTCTATTTCATTTGCTCCAAAGAAAATCGTATAGACATGCTCTGCAAGCTCCTTTGAATTGCTACCAGTAAAAACGATTCCTTTTCTTCTCAAATAGTATTTGAGTGTTATCGGTTTTATTTTTTTCTCTTCAATTAATCGTCTCAGTTCCACACAGTCAATATATTCTGTAATCACTTTATCTTCCTCCATCTACCGGTGATAAACTTCTATTATCAATAAACTCTATTTTTATTCGATTTTCTATATCCGCATCGATCGGCGGTTCAATTTGATAAAGAGTTTTAATGAAATTCTCCTTAATAAATTCCACATCGTCTTTTCTCCTTGGATAAAAAATGAAAACCATTTCTTCTGCATCTTGAAATTGAAACTCTTTAAACATACTCCACATATATTTGAAGCAATTCCTTGATATTTCATCGAAGGATATCATTATTTTTCGTTTTTTAGGTTCCTTATAACTCGTCCCGTTTTTATATTTTGTTTCCATCGCCAAATCTTGTGCAAAAATATATTTTGAATATAATTGATTTATTGTTATGTATTTCCCCTTCTCCATATTGGAGCCTTCGATGCTAGGATAAATAAATTGGAAATCATCCGAACGTATTGTTTCTATTTTATTTAGCAACGAATTCCATCTATAAATTTCCTCATTCCCAGCAACAAAAATATTAATTGGATTTCTTCGATTTGATACTTTTAAATTACTTAAATATTTATCAAATAGATGTTTCTTGAACTCATCATTTGCATGTACCAATAACAGACCCGTATTCAAATTCATATTATCTGTTTTCACCTCGACTAATTCCTGTGCTGACTGCGAACATTCGATTGTGTTTATCAATTCTGCTACCCATACATTAAGATTATCTTGTGTAATTGACTTCATTTGCCTATTTTTACACTCAATAATAATCCCTTGCTTACAACCCAGATACGGATTTTTAAAATTCATCAATAAATCAAGTCCATGTGTTCGCTTATTATGATTGCTTCTTCTACATTCTATTTCTTGGTCTCTCGCCAGCTCATCCCAACCAAATCCTGAAAACAACTTTTCTCCAAATCCTTCTAATTTTTTTCCAATTTTTTGCGCTTGTTCTCCCATATTTATCTCCTAACTAACAATATGTATGATTTTTTTAATCACTTCATCCTTTTCTTCGTCCAAAACCTTACCTATTGATATTTTTCCCGATTTATAAATGCTTATATTTGCTTCAATGTTATCAAGTTTAAAAGATATAACTGTAATGTTCTGAATATATTTCAGAGCAAGTGTTTTAGCATTGTCTTGCATAAGTAAGTTGACCGTACAATTCACTAAAACTCCCTGTTCTAGAGTAATATCTGATAATTTCATCTTCATTAAAGCTACTTCTTTATCAACACAAATTTTCTGTATTAATTTTTCGATGCTTATATTAAATTCAGTAATTGAATATGCATTTCCAGAAACAACACCTAAAATAGTTATGATTTTTTGCGCCAATATCCTATTTCCAAAAACCAATAATTTTCCATCACTCAATTCAATATCAAAATTTGCCACATTAGTAATTTCCTCTTCTATGATGTCAAAATCACCTTTTTGATAGTTATATTGATAACTTTTTTGTCTTTTCTTTTGCCAATATGTTGCTTTCAAAAATTCGTCGCTATACTCATTAATCACAATGCCTTGTGTATTGTCTTGAAAAAAAACACTTAATGCATCCACTAATTTTTGTATGCTCATTATTTCATCTTGACTTATTTTGTAAATTATCACATTAATCATGATGGTTAATCCTCCTTTTAATCTAATTCAAACCAACAAATTATTTATTGCATTCATGCAACTAATATAAATTAAAACGATTGTAAGATTTAATATTCACCCTCTTTGTCGTATTTATGTTAAAAAAAACGAGGCAAACCAAGGACACTCTCGTGTCCCGATTCACCTCACATTGATAACCTCTGCCCATATCATATCACACTCTTCTCCAAAATGCGACAACTTTTTTACACCTGTCTTTACACCCTACACCACCTTAAACATCTTCTGCGTCACCGCCTTCCCCTCCTTCCCTTTATCAACCTCCACCTGTGCCTTTCTAAACTCCTCCATTCGTCTCAACTCTTCCTCAGCATCGTCAAAGCTAATGTGCGTGTACACGTTCATCGTCACGCTTATATCAGAATGCCCCATCAAGTATTGCAGCGTCTTTGGATTCATCCCGGACTTCGCCATATTCGAACAATAAGTATGTCTACAAACATGTGGCGTGATATTCGGCATCTGCACTCGGTAGATATCATTATATCGCCCAACCATATTGTTGAATCGATGCTGCCAATGCATCGCTACAAGTGGATTGCCGTCGTTGTCGTAGAATAAGAACCCCGTATATCCATCAATCACCTTTTCTGTCTTCGGCGGTTCTCTATCCTCGATAATGGCTTGGAACATCATTGCCACATCTTCTGTTATCGGAATCTTTCTCTTTCCGGCTTCGATCTTTGTAGTTTCGATGATATATCGCATATCTACAGTTCTCTGTAACTGATGGTCAATATTCACAGTTCTGTTCTCAAGGTCAATATCTTTAAGTGTCAACCCACAGAACTCTGAAATACGCATTCTCGTATGAAAGAGAATGTACACCACTTCATAATACTTGCAATACACCACATCATAGTGAACAAACTTCAAAAACTTTCGCATCTGTTCTCGACTAACTGCCTCTCTCGTTACGCTGTCGTTTACCATCAGACCTGCCAATTAAAATGAAAATGGATTCTTCACCAAAATGTCATCATCCATTGCCATCTGAAAGGCAGGTCTAAATACTGCTCATATAAAAGCATCCTACCATCTTCTTCGTCTTCTTTTTTTCCCTGATGTTATCCCTGCGAGACTAAATATTACTCTTAGAATTCCATAAAGAACAGCAATAATAAATCCAAAACACCCCATCGTATTTCCTACTTTCCTTAATTATTTACCTGTGTTTCATACAGTTGTTTCACATTGTTAGACTCACCTATTTAAGCCTGTTTGCCGTATTCTAATATGTAAAGCAGGCCAATTAAACAAGTAACTTTCATTGCCATATATTTGATTTCAAAATCCACCTGCGTAATCTTGAACACAACTGTATTCCTCTATATTTTATCGTTTTTTTAATGTATAACTACTTGCTAAGAATAACACACTTCACTTTTATAAACAATAATAAACATTCCGGTGTTGTTAGACAAAAGGGCACCCTACCGCAGCAGAGTGCCCTCTTGTAAATTCCCCTATATATGTTCTATTTTCTTAATGTTTCCTTGTAAAAGAATTACATCTTGCACACCACTTAAATAATAGAAATCACATTCATCGCCTTCTCAATATGCAACTTTATCGGCATATTCCTTGAATAATTCCTTACCTTCTTCGTTGCAAATTCCCAGGAGTCTGTTGTAAAGTTCCTCAATGTGATTATCCCTTTCCTGTTCCTTGTCTGCTTCCTCTGCAGTTCGTTCTTTCAAGAATCTTTGATATACAATCTGTAGACGCATGTTGCAGAGTTCATTCAGAAAGTTTTGTTCTAATTCATCCATGCTTATTTCTCCCATGATTCCACCTCGCTATCACATTAATCTTCCACAAAATCTCCAAATGGCTTTCCGGATTCACAACAAGATTGTAAGTATTCCTCGAACCTGTCTTTGATAATCATCACACGGTTTCCACAGATGACTGAAAACTTGCTTTCTTCGTTTTCTGCGCATCTTCGTAGAAACTTCATTCCAATTCCGTAATAAGCAGCCGCCTCCTTAATTGTGAGCATATACTTGTCGTTTAATTTTAGTTCCATAGACATATCCTCCTTGTTTGTTATGTCTATATATGCTCTAAAAGGAGGTGAAGTCAAGAAAAATATAACAAGCTCAATAAATACTAAAGATATAATTTTTCAAAATGATTTTCAATCCATTCTGGTACCAACTCATCATCATATGAATGTACTATAAACTTTATCGGTGGCACATCAAAACGCACATCTCTGGCTGTTTCACCAACACCAAAATGAAAATTTATGCAACTCTCTTTACATACATCAGAAATTATTACTTCTAATTTTTCATAATAAATATTTTCGGAAAGATCTATAAAAATATAATCACCTTCTTGTGCTCCATTTATTTCTGCTGCTACTTCACCCTCCTTACATGCTTTTGAAATAATCAAGTTGGAATTAGCTGCATCAGCTAATTCTTTTGCAAAAGAAATTGCACGTTTTTTACAAGGACAAACTAGACTTATATTTTTATTTAACAAACTAGAATAATCTTTAGGAATATTTTCAACGTAATTAATTGCATTTTTTGACATTAACTGTTTTCTTAACAGTAAATTATTGCTGCGCAAAAGTTGATTTTGTACAGATATTAATTGTTTTATTTCTGCCAAATCATTTGAAATTCCCTTCAGTTCATCGATAGTGATTTCATCATATTCATTAAACATATTTCACGTATAATCCAATTATCCTCTTTTGAGGGTAGTGGATTATTCTCCTTTCTCCAAATCTCTTTGGTTTTATTGAATACTCCATTATAATACTTAAAGCACTGTGGATCTGTACCTATATAATTACAGCTTTGACTGTTCCGAGGTGACTCAGACCACAGCTTTTCGTCTATTACTGGTAATTAGTTTGTTAACGCCTGACGTTTCTATTTACGTGATTACACAGCCGAATTCTCTGTGGAAGACAACAGTGCTCAAATATTTATTTAGGAGGTATATTTCTATGTCCATGTACTTTGTTGGAATCGATATTTCCAAGTACAAACACGATTGCTGCATCATATCTGCAGCTGACCAACAGATTGTTTCCAAATTTACCATCTCCAATGATAAAGATGGTTTTGAACAACTGCTTATTTCTCTTAATTCTCTCTCCAATCCTGAGGATATAAAAATAGGGTTTGAATCAACAGCCCATTATGCCCTCAATCTTGAACTCTTCCTTGAAAATGCCAACCACAGCTTCATGGAAGTTAATCCAGTTCTTATCAAGGAATACAAAAAATCTACAACCTTAAGGCGGACCAAAACCGACTCTATTGACTGCGAATCAATAGCTCGGTGGTTAATGACTGTCGAGTACAAACCCCATTCAAAAGGATTTTACCACTCTTATTCCTTAAAGTCACTAACTCGTTTGCGAGACAGACTAATTCGTCAGCGTTCTTTTTATCTGGTGAAGATTACAAATGTTTTGGACCATACCTTCCCAGAATTCAAGCCATTTTTCAATGAACGACTTTCTAAAACAGCATTATACCTTCTTGAAAACTATGGTTCTGCAGACAAAATGGCGCGCATGAACTCTGCATCGTATGATAAACTTCGTTGTATTTCAAAGGGGAAATTTTCTATTCAGCAGTTCCTTCATTTAAAAGAACTTGCTACCAATACAGTCGGTGTCAATAATTCTATTTTCGATATTGAATTAAACAGTTTATTGACCCTATATAAATCTCTTGCTAAAGAAATAAATACTCTTGAAGCTGAGATTAACAAACTCATTGAAGAAGTACATCCTCATTACATAACCATTCCTGGCATTGGACCTATTTCAGCCGCTGTCATTTATGCTGAATATGGTGATATTTCTAACTTTTCAAATCCTGGACAAATGCTTGCATTTGCCGGAATTGAACCAGGAATAAACGATTCTGGAACAGAATCTCACGGAGGAAGAATGGTGAAACATGGTTCTTCACAACTCCGTTACGTACTTATTAATGCTTGCCTTCCTCTAATTCGTTATGATTTAACCTTTGCAACCTATTATGCAAAGAAACGAGCAGAAGGCAAGAAACACCGGGTAGCTATTACTCATGTAGCAAAGAAACTGATTAGAGTCATCTATGCATTGGAGAGGCAGGATGTAGACTTTAACGCTCAGAAGCTTCGCTAATATCTACTCTACATACATTTATGTGTCCCATCTGAAATATGGTGTGTTCAGATGGTTTATTAAAGTTACCCTTTTTTTCAAACGATAAAATTTCAAAAAACTATTGACTATTTATAGTTTGTCACCTCAATATTGTAGTGGCATACCTTCGCTGATTAAGCGAGTACGAGCTCTCATGGCCACCTTGGCTTGTTTTTCAGAAGGGATTCGTCCTGTGATTTCCATGTTGATTATAATTTTGATAATATCCATTTCCATTGGACTGAGCATATTTCGGCTCTTTCCCCAATTAAAGAGTTGTGTCCAATATTGTTTTCCTACGGCGAAAATAAATTTCATCTCGTCAATTTCATTTTCTACCTTTCGATTCTTTTTCGCCTCTTCTTCATCTCTCTTCATCTCTTGTTCCGAAATAAGAGTTTTCAAAAATTCCGGTAGGAAAGTCCACTTAACTTTTCTTGCACGATTCCAACATTCTTCTTTTTTACACCACTCTGTAACATTTTCAGTGAGTCGTGAATCACTAGTTATAAATTCATAAACTTCCCCACATAAGATTCTAATTTGTTCCCTTATTTCATCATACAAGGATTGCTCATTCCATATTCTGGTGAAATCAAGGGTATACCCCGAAAAATTGCTACGAATATAATCAAAAATTATACTCATTGTATAAGCTGCCACATTTGCTTTGTATGAATGCTTCAACTTATACCAAGCAGTATTCTTGATTATATTATCCGTTTCCTTAAACATGATGGCCAACGCGACAACTCTTTTGAAATAGTATAAATTAAATGACACATCCGATTTATTCCATTTGTTTTTGATTTCTTCAGCAAATACTTTTACTATGGCTTGTTTACCTTTGCTTACCTTTTCTGGATATCCTTCATATATAATCATATATTTGGCCAAGTCAACCATTTTTATAACTTGACTCTCAGGATAACGTGTTTCATATTGCTTCATTTGGGTTGACTTTGGCTTGAATTTCATTTTTCCTTGATTATACTGTCCTCGAGTACGTTCATAATACCAGTACTGCTGGAACTGATTACCATTAACAGCCGGAGCCGGTGTTTTTCTCGAATAGTCTTCCATACGAATATGGAAAGGATGATTCGAAAAGAAATCAGAGGCATCTACTTTATTTTGTGAATTAGAATATTCTGAGATTTTTGGTATAATTTTCTCAGACATAGAATGTTCTAACACTGATACTTTCATCGGTACAAACAATCGTGACAAATCTATGTTTTCATCTTTTCTCGCAGTCAATAATGTGTTTGCAATTGACGCTGTTGTTTGTCCTCCATTTACAATCTGGAGATCCTTAATTCTTGTAATCACAAGTCCATTTTCTGTCATTTCCGTATCAAGTTCACTTGCAGTTGCTGCAATACCATTATTATATGCAAAAAACATTTCCGGATAATTCTTAATCGTATTTTGAATACTTTTGTTTACTTTCCCTCGTACACTTAAGAAAGAACGCACGTTACCTTCTAACAATCTAGACCCATACTCTAAATATAAGTCATTTAACACTTGTCCTGGAACCACTGCTAAATATGATGAATATGTAATTATATTTTCAGGCTTTCCATCCTCTTCTTCATCAATTATATCGTCATATTTTGGCATAACTTCAATATCGGCTACAACATCTGCATATTCCACAGCTTTAACACAAGGGATTCCTTTATAGCCCAACTCGTGCAAAACAATTTCAACACTTTCTTTTTGAGTTTTGGAGCTAACAATGTCAAAGATTCTGTTAATATCCCATACATTCAGTTCGACCTTTTTCCCAGCCACTTCATTATCTTTAATATTTTTTGTTCTTTGTTTATTGAATGCGTCTGTTAATAAGTAAAATCTAAATTTTGTTATCGTGTTATTGTCATAATATAGCATTCTAGAAAATTCAAATGCTTCTGTACTTTCTTCTAACTCTTGATACAGTTCATATTTTAGGGATTCATCCACAAAATATCTCAACCTAGCAAACAACTTGGTAATATCATCCGATAAAATTTTGTCGCTTTCAAAAGGTCCTCTATAATCAACGATAAATACACAACAACTACCATCGGTTTCATCTATTGCATATCCATCAATCATCATATTGGCATTTTTTCTTGTAATTCCTTCATACCAACATTCAACAAAATCATCAAACTCTTCTGAAGATATTAATATGTCTGTTACATATCTCATAAATTCATCCCTTGGATTTGACATGTTTGCATTAGCTGCTAATGCTATATCTTCGTGTAATACTTCTCTATATTCTTCTACCTTCATATATTACACCTCCTTAAAATCTCGAATACCATTCAATAGAATCGTATATGATGCATTTCCTATAGAATCGTCTATGTAACTTCTTGTTAATCTTGGAAAACCTTCTTTAACTTGATAATACTCAGTCCCCTTATACCTAAAGCAGTAATTATCATATTCTTCATCATAGGAATATCCCATATTATCTAGACGCGTAACAAACAACTCCATATTGTTAGGATCATGAATTCGCTCTGCCACACTAGCTACAATAGTATTTAAATTAATAGCATTATCTGATACTGTGCTTGTGTCTTCCAACCTAACTATAACCAAATGACCATCAATTTCAGAATCAAGTTGTTCTAAAGAACTAATTTTAACTTGAATCGCATTTTCTGTCACACTCTTGACTTCGTACCATGTGTTATCAATTTCAAAATCTTTATGCCCTAAAAGCGGCCCCATCCAACTAGACACCGCCTCCGTTTCGGACCATTTTTGCATAAAATGATCACGCAATTCTAATAACTCACCTATGAGGCCTTTTATCTCCAACTTGTCTAATATGTTATTCTTCTTTTTACCAAACATTTCTTTCCAATATTTCCATCTTGTTAGAGCATTAGAAATTGCCATTCTACTTCCTGCTAACTCACATACATTAATCATATCCTTGCAGAAAATCAAAAACATTTGTTTATAAGAACCATCTAACAAATGGAAAGACAATGCCATTTTACCATCTTCTCGGCGTTTTAACTTAACATCAATTAGCTTCGATGACTTAACTACATTTTCTTTTCCGGGTTCTGTAATTACCATCGACATTTGCCCATCCTCATTATATCCCAAAAAAACATTAACTTTATATTGACTGTCAATTCTAGTATATGTTTTATTGGTTGCACCCTTATCAAATTTTTCTTGAATGTTCACTAGTCATCACTCTCCTCATCAGCATCCCAATCAATTTCACCATCAAATATTTGCTGAATAGCAATTTTATTGAGTATATATCTCGCATATTTGGTTTCATGGTCAGACAAAGACGGAATACCCACGCCAAATCCCACCACAGTTTGACCTTCGTGTTTTTTCATTTGTTTTAACAATTCTGGGTCTGTAGTTGTTGAATCCTTCAGATTTTTTAATTCAACTACATATATTGTTAACAATGGATTTCTCTTAATATTTCTAAAATAAGATTTTTGCGACGGATTATCAATACCATTTTCCTTTGCAACTCTAACAATTTCATCCAGAACACCTTCATCCAATCCATATTGTCCATCTGAAGCCGCACCTATACGTCTATTTCTTCCTGACATCTTCAAAATTTTGCCGTCATTAATAACGGAAAAACTTCTAGTTGGATAGTTATAACAAATCCCTTCACCTAAATCAATAGGAGCTGTCGATTTACCTGTTGCAAAAGCAATATCCCAAAATTTAAGTTCTTCACCACGATAGCCTTTAATAAACCGAGAAATTGCTTGAATATTAAACTGCTCATTCTTCGGAGAAACATCTAGTTTTTCCAAAAATTCAAGAACAACACTCATTGGCGCATTTAAAAATCCATACTTTGTCGAATCTCCTCTGTCTATGTCTTGTCTTTTAACGCCTTCTCCTACCAGTTGTTTCACTAACATTTTAACAGCATTTATATTCTTCTGATTTTTTTCTTGATCAGAATATATTTCTGGTGTTTCAATACATTCACCACTAAGACTAATTACACATTCTCTACTTTCTGCACTTCTCATTTTATTTCTTGCAGTTACTAATAACGTTGTCATATCAGAGCGAACTCTTAAACCAAAGTCCATTGGTGTTAAGCCTGTGTCCTCATATCCCTTAATTTCTTCCCTAAGTTCATCTGTTGCATTACTAATATGTTTATACCACTCAATACTTTCAGCCGACATAAAAATTCTACACAAATGAGAATAGCCCGGTCTGTATCCAAACCAGCGTCCCATCTGCATCAATGTATCATACATTTTAGAGTTTCTATAAAAATAACTAATTACTAAGCCCTCTAAAGTTAACCCTCTAGATAAACTCATTCCGCCTACAGCAATAACACGTAGACCATCTTTATAATCATCATATGATACATTCTGTCCCGCGCGTATATTAAATGTCTGTTCAATAATACCTGCGCAAGAATTATGTAACATTCTTTGAATGTCAGTCCATGTATAATTTACATTTTCATATAACTCTTCATAGGTATATTTTAATTTCCGAATATATTCACTCTTAAGTGCTTGTTCTTCTGACAAATTTGCATAATTTCTGATGGCAGATTGTAGATTTTTCAAATACTCATTTACAAGACTTGCCACTCTATCTTGTACATCTGTAAATCTACTTACATTTATTAACATAGAACGGTGTGTGCCCTTATATCCATCTAAATCTTGGATTGTATTCACTAATAAAAATGCAGCAATCGCAGTTTTTAAATCTTCAGGCAATCGATTCACTTGAATCGTAGCCTTATGTTTTAGCGGAAGTATCGTGGCTATACTTCCCGAATCGCTTTCATCGTCATTAATTTCCACTAGCATATGCCTTGAAGTTCCATTTTCCCCAAAAACATTTCTTGCGCCTATATAATTGGATGGAGCATTTAACGAATATATATAATCTTTTGGAAACAAATCTTCCTCAACCATAGCATTAAAACTATCTGGATCAATAAAAATATTAGCAAACGGAGTAGCTGTAAATCCTACATAACTCGACTTAGTAAAAGCTGAAACAAGTTCTCTGATTTGTCCATTTATTGCTGTTGGAGTATCTTCTGGATTTGCCTTTGTATTTACAGAAGCATTATCAGATTCATCATCTATAACTAACAGCGAGTGATCAATTTTTTGATTTCCATTTTGATTAAATGTCTTCAGCCATTTATTTAATCTTTTAAGCACTGAAGAATTCTTCTTCACAACAAAAATAACAGGCCCATTAATACTTCTTAAATCGAACCCCAAGTTATTGGCATTCTGCGACTTAAAATCATCTTTAGTAGAGGTCAGTACCATTGGACGAATAGAAGAATCATATTTTCCGACACCAACAATAAGTTTGTCTTCTTGTTGCTTCATCATTGCATCACTAGCAGCTCCTACAAATCCTTCATCAATTCTCTGCTGTGTTTACTGACGCAATTTTTCTAGTGTTCCCGTCAATAACACAATAACCTTATATCCCGAATCCGCCGCTTTGCAAATTAATCCAGTGTAATTTGCCGTTTTACCAGATTGGACGTCACCTATAATGAGCCCGCGTCTACTATATGAAATGTCTCGAGATGGATCTCCCAACAAATCTGTAAGTGTATCTAATACATCGTCCATCGTATTTACAACATTTGTTGAAAATCCTTTGTCTGTCAGAAGATACTTTCTGTATCTTTCCCAGTATTTCATATCAAGTTCTGATTTTTTTGCCAAAAACCATTTTTCGTGACCACGTTCTTCGATGAGTACGCCAATATCTAACTTGATGGAAAACTCAGACTTAATTGCCGCCCTTACTTCATCTACATCATCGTCGGATAAACTTGCAAAGGTGGGTAGAAAACGCACCTCATCCACCTTATCATCTATCATGTATTCTTGTAGTTCTGTATCATCCGAAATAAACATAGTAACCATATTTTTAAAACGTTTCTGCAAATCATTCATAGTTTTTCAGTTCCTCCTGGATTTTCTCTTTAATTTCCTTATAGTTACAATATGGTTCAGTTTTCATAAAAGCTTTATAATAATTGACAACTGATAAACCGTTATTTTTAACATATTCAATCTGAACTTGCAAATCATTCCATATTATATCTATTTCTTCATTTGTAATTACCGGCTTTTCTTCTATATTTCCTTTTGCCGCATCTACATACAATGCTCCAACCGGGAAAGACTCTTCAAGTAATTGAATTACTGAATTTAACATTTTCATTTGTTTTGCATCCAATGTATCTTCCAACAATTGGATTTGAGGAATGTTTCGATTAATAATGTAATTAAACCCATCTCTTACTTTCACGCGTTCCCATATATAATCCACATCTTTTTCTTTTTTTTCCTTGCGTCCGCGAAACGTATGAACATTTTCACTGCTTAACACTGATTCATAGACTGCATTATACATATTCTTTTTAATAATGTCCGGCAAGGTTGCTGTGCTTTTCTTTATATCAATAGACCACATGTAATCTAAAGAATTTGGAATATCAACTCGAACTCTTGCCAACTTATTTAATTCATCTTTTCTCTCAAGTCGAAACCATGTACCCCAAATGATTAATCGTTTATTTCTATACACATAAAAACCTTGTTCACTTCTTAAATTTTCTTTCCCACCTACTTTGTCTAGATCATCTTGCGTTAGCTTAGATAAGTGAGGTAAAATATACGGTTTTAATTCAATTTTACTTTCTTTGATATGTATAAAACTTTCCTTTTTGCGCTGTGTAGCCTTATGATATGACAAAAAAGGATCTCTCGCTATAATTGGTAAATTATTTACCGATATAACCAATCCCTCTTCTATAAATCTATGAAAAACCAAAGACAAATGATTTATCATGTCATCTAGATGCTTGTTAAAGGTTTCCTCTATATTTCCTGTACTTTCCTTGATACGGTCAAACTCACTCAAATAAATATATGTACCAGACTCCAAATCCATCAGTAAATTTATATTAGGAAACCGAAGTATCTCTTCTCGCGAAAATCCTTTTAGCATCCATTTTTTCTTTTCTATTACATAATCGAGATCCCAAGCATATGAACTGATAGTATCCCCCTGTTTACTCACTACAACAAGTCGTCTACATTGCGATAGTGAAGCCGATTTCAATCCCAAACCAAAACGTCCCAAATCGTCTCTACTTCTATCCTCTAGTGGATTAGTACTTCCATATCGCATTGCCTCAAATAATTTCTCTTCCGACATTCCATAACCATCATCCAGTATAATTAACGATGGATTATGTCCCGGTTCCGATATAATATCAATTCTTTTTGATTTTGCACTCACACTATTATCAATCAAATCTGCTATTGCAGATGAAAATGAATAGCCTAATGATCTCATAGATTCAATTAACGATGGTGCGAATGGAATACACTCTTGTTCAAACATATGGATTCTCCTTAGTAATTTATGGAAGAAATACATCATCCCATTTATTTTCATATAATGTTTTTGGTATCTCTATAGTTACACCTTCTTTTATCATCACTCTTTCTTGATATCTTCTAATACGTTCATCTGAAGCCCATTTCTTATCCTTTATTCCAAGCAATGGATAAAATGGTGTATTTTTTTCCAATAAAATAAATAATTTTATACTTGTTTCATTATGCTCCACCACAAAAATAATCGCATCATTTAGAAACATTGTTAATCTTAATGCATGAAAAACCTTGTCTGCTTCTACACCCAAGCCATGCACCGCTTGATGTAAATCAATTTCTGTATACTCAGAATTAGAATTTAACACTATTTCTGTATTTTTCCATCTCGATGGGAATTCTTTCCCTAATTGCTTCATTATACTTTCCGAGTAATCTAACGTGAAATATTCCAATGAATCATTAACAAGAAACACTTGCATATAATCATTGAGCGACACCCAATTATGCTTTTCTGTCTGTTGACCACTTCTCCTACGGATTCTTGGAACTCCAATATCTCTATAGAATTCTTCAGGCATCCCAATATTCGACTGTTTTGCACATTCGAATTTCTTCTCGGGAAATTGGCTTTGCAGTTCTTCCATATCTGTGACGCTCAAATAATATAACAGATTTCTCTCAAACCCTTCGTGTGAATTGGTTCTTTTACCTCGAGTAGTTAAATCTGAATGAGTCAAGGATTTATGCCACATTGTATAATAGGTATTCAGCCTTTGACTGGTCATGTGTTTATGTAACGCCTTAGAACGATATGATATGAAATTTTCTATAGTAGTTCTATCGTCTGTAAAAATTGCGTTATCTACCCACATACAATCCCCCCTATCTACCGACTGTTTTTTTTCGTTCTTCTTCTTTTTGATAAAAGATTTTTCTATGCTCAGCAATATTCTTCATTCTCTCATCATTTAATATTAACTGAAAAATAGGTGCATTTAATAACAACTTATTACGCAGCACATAATCCGTTTCAAGCAAAAAAGAAAATTCCAATTCTTTTTCTTCATTGATTGTTATCATATATTTATCGAAAAGCGCATCTGCATTTGCCGATAAAAGTAACCCATTATTAACGTCAAAGGATTCTTTATCGCTGTCACAATCAGCATGCCTTTTTATATGCGATGCAACAAATAACATAGAAAACGCATTGAAATCCGCACTAATCCCCGTAAAAGGACAAAAAACTTTTCCCTCTTCTGTCGTAAAAGTCATCATTTCCTTTGCTAACTTATCCTTCCATGCTCCTTGCAATTTTCTGGATTTCTCTTCATCACTACCCTCAAGAGCTTGTCTCCCTTTAATTTCTGCTATTTCTTGCCTTCTGTGTGTAGCTATATATTTTTCCCATGCAGTATCAGTTTCGCCTGCCAATGTGAAAAATCGAGGATTCTTCTCAAGCATAATAAATAAACGTTTCCTATTTTCATTATGCTCTATTAAGAAAATTAGTGTGTCATTCAAAAACATTGATAATCTAAGTTTATGAAATTCCTCGTCATCTGCAGTTCCTAAGCCATGAATTGCTTGAGTAACCTGAATATTAGTAAATGGCTCATCTTCATTCAAATTCACATTATTTTTACTACAAAACAAGCGATTATATTTATTTAACCTTTTCAATACCTTCATAGTATAATCTTGTTTAAAATATTCAACTGTATCATTCACAAGCAATACATCTACATGTTCATTCAAAACAACATGTTTATGTGGTGTATTTTGTTTTCCTTCTCTTCTTTCTAACCTAGGTACACCCAAATCTTCATAGAATTGGATAGGTAATCCAATATTTGATTGTTTCGCACTTTCAAAAGGTTTGTCCGGAAACTGTTCTTGAATTTTTTTCATTTCCTCAACTGACAAATAATACAAAAAATTGCGATCCAAACTTTCTTTTGATCCATTGCGCTTCCCACGATTTGTAATATCTGAGTGCGATAACGTTTTATACCACAAAGAAAACCTTGACACAGACTGTTGCATATATTCTGCCATTGAAACCGAACGACTAACAACAAATGACATTATTTGTTCTTTATTATCAATAAAAATTGTAGAATTTTTATTTGCCATTATTAATCACCCTTTCTCAAATTCTTGTCCATATATAACCTTAATTCCTTTGCTACAGCATATGAGACATTTACTGTTACTGCATTACCAAATTGTTTATAAGCTTGTGTATCAGATACAACCTGTTTCCAATCGCTTGGAAATCCTTGAAGTTTTCTGCATTCATTAGGAGTTAATTTTCTCACATTAATTCTATTGTCATTTTGTATCTTCTTAAAGTTTTTATCATCAGTAACATAATTATCTTGACTAGCTCTATGCATCTTATGCATTGTTGCACACAGAGTCTTAGAAATATCTAAATCAATAGTAGGTTTTACCATATACCCTTTTGTTCCATATCCCAAAATTGTAGGTTCCAATTTTTTTGTCAAAAAATACTTTTCTTCAACTTCTTCATCTAACAAATCTTTAGTCGTGCATGTTAACAACTGCTTCTCTGGAAACTCAAAATTTGTAACATCAAAGTACTCTCTTCTTACCCCTACTAAAAACATTCTATTTCTTCTTTGAGGAACACCATAATCTTGACTGTTTAGAATTTGAGCGAAACACGTGTATCCTATTTGATCTAATTCTGTTAGAATTCGATTGAATGTCCTCCCACCGTCATGATTTACAATATTTTTAACATTTTCAAGTACAACCACTTTGGTATTTCTTTGGCACAAAATTTCTTTAATTACAAAAAATAATGTTCCTCTTTCTTCATCCTCAAAGCCCTTGAGTTTTCCAAGCGTGCTAAACGGTTGGCATGGAAAACCACCGATCAATACATCGTGCTCCGGAATATCATCCATTACTTCTCTGATATCTCCGAGCACAATATTATCTCCCACATTCTCTTTATAAGTTTGCACCGCATATTTATCAAAATCATTTGCCCATACAACATCAAATCCAGCAAATTCAAATCCTAAATCCAATCCACCTATTCCTGCAAATAAGCTCGCAACTTTATATTTCTTATTTTCAACACTAATTCTCTCCATAGTTCCACTCCTCTGCATTTGCAATTTCCCTTATCAAGTGCATTAACACATCTACCACTATACTATTCCCCGCTTGTTTATATGCTTGTGCCTTTGAAACTACAATATTATAACTATCTGGAAATCCCATCAGTCTATGGGCTTCTCTCATAGTTAACGCTCTAACTCTATCGTTTGTAGTTACATAATTATTTACACTTGATCTATGTGAGTTTCCCATAGTGGAAAGCAACGCTCTTGCAATCGGCAAATCGATTTTTGCATCTGCATGCATGAAATTCTTTGTACCTGGCGATAAACAATATTTTTTAAGTTTCTCAGATAAATAATATCGTTCTTCCGGTTCACCTTTTAAATCATTGATTTTAATTAATTTGCCATCTACACTTTGCAAACTACCAATTGCTGTGTTTTCCTCTAAAAAATACTGCATATCATATGGACGTTCTACTGGTTCTGGAAATTTAAATTTTTTATATGCATTTTCATCTTTAAAACCAACAACAAAAATTCTACGTCTACCTTGAGGAATACCATAATCTCTCGAATCTAAAATCTTAAATGTATAATAATATCCCAATTTCGAGAATACTTGCTGCATTATACTCCATGTTTTACCTTTGTCGTGTCTAGTTAAACCATATACATTTTCATAAATAAAAACCTTTGGCTCTATCTCTTTTACTAATCGTGCATATTCATAAAACAATGTTCCTCGGGTATCGTTAAATCCGCCCTTGGAACCAATAACAGAAAAACTTTGACATGGACTTCCACCAACAAACAAATCTACTTGTCCTTTAAAATCTGTACCATCTAATAATTTAACATCCTCAAAAAAATGACCATTTTCGATTTTATAATTTGCCAAATACGATTGCTTAACAAAATTTGTTTTTCGTGTTTTTTGCTCGTATAACGAATCCGCATATTCTCTTTTTTCTTTTACAGACTCCATTGCACGAATTTTGTCCATTTCAGACTCATAATCAATCTCTATCAGTCGTTCGCCATTGTCACATGCAAATATTGTTTTATGAAACATTCCCATTCGTTTTAATGCTTGTTCTGGAGCTCCAATTCCACTAAAGACTGTTGCTATTCTTATCACTTTCTCCACCTCAACTATTTATTTTCTTCGGTCGCATCATCAACCATTTCCATAATGTCCGAAACATCACATTGAAGTGCTGAACATATTTTTCGAAGAATCTCTGTATTTACGTTTTCATTTTTTGCTAATTTTGCAATGGATGTAGAACTTATTTCTGCTTTCACCGCCAAATCTCTTTTCAGCATATCTCTGTCAATTAGCAATTTCCAAAGTTTTTTATAACTAATCTTCATCATTACCCTCCGTTAATTATATTAGACTATTGCTACCTTATTAAGAATATTAACACAGATAGTTATAAAAGTCATCAAAATTTTAGCGATTGCAAAAATTACTTTTGTCCTGTCAAATTTAATTTCCCAAAACTAATTAATAGCCACCAAAACTTTTCTATTTTTACGCATGTTTTTTGTGGTCGCTCATTTAATTCAAAAAGAGTCTTCACAATTAGGCCCGTTGTTTTCATCTTTTTGCACCTTTAAGTTGGATACACACTCTATCAAATCACATAAAACTCTTCCATCGTATCCAAGCATATACACCCTAAAGGCTTTCCAAAAACCGCACCACAATCAATGGCAATATGACGATTCCCTTGCCATATTTTCCCTACACTTTGTTTATCTATAAATCCGGTAGGCGTATGTCCAGTAACTACATACATATCTTCAAAATACTGTTCTTCGTAATCCGGTTCGCCCATAATATAATCTTCTAAAGTCCATTCTTGATATTCTTCTATTCGTTCCATACCCGGAACAGTATGTGCTAATAGATATTTTTTATCATTCACTGCAATCTCTACTGATTTCTTCATTTTGCAGATTAACCCAATAACCGTTCTTTGTTCTTCATCCGATAATTGCAGATACTCTGCCAACGAAGTTTTACCTCCATCCGATAACCATATGCCATATAACTCGTTCAATTCTTCTGGACAGTTTGCATCATCCAACATATGAAGATTCGACAAAAGAATTCCTGCCTGATGGTCATGGTTGCCACGAAGAAGAATTATATTTCCTTTTTTACCCATATCTAACAAGGCTTTCATACCCGCAAGCCCTCTATCTAAGACATCACCCAATATATACAAAGTGTCCTCTGGCTTGAATTTTATTTTATTTAACATCTTTAAATACTTTTCATAACATCCATGAATATCTGACATTGCATAAATCATTTATGTGCTCTCCCTTATTGTCACTTTTCATTATGGTAACACTTCTACTTCTCCGTTAGAAATGTGGCACTTAAGTCCTATCACTTCCCCGTCTCGTTCAAACATGAATATATTGATTGCCATGCTTTCAATTATCTTGTCCGTCTCACATTCTCCATAATGTTGCTTATAATAATTATGCAAGTTCTCTTGCATTTCTTGTGTTGATAAAAATGTTTTTATCATCGTTCTTTCCCTTCAAAAATAATATACCAAACTTTTACTGTTCTTACCAATCCAAGTCATCCATAGCATCATCTACACCAGATGCGTATTCGCTGTCATTGTTGTACCGGTCCATATCATAATCTTCATTGTCATAAATGTCTTCATATCCCTCATCATAAGAGTCATAGCCACTATATGTGTTTTTACTACTCGAACCTCTATTGCTTGATGTACTATTTGATGTGCTATTTGAACCCGAATAATCCGATGATGACGAATTGTTATTCCGGTTCTTTTTGCTATTCTCATAAACCTCGTGATAATCTGGGTTACCATAAGAGCGATAACTCAAATCATGTAAATAACAATAGCTGCTCCCTGCTTTTGCTTCATCATCGCACCCACCCATGCTACACTTAGGCTCTGACGGTATTGCTATTACGAGCAGAAGAATTACTGCCACAATAATAAAAACACTTAAACCTGCATATTTTGTATCTTGATTCATAATTACCTCCATAATTGAATTTATTGTATTGAAATCTGTTATCTTCTTATCATTTAAAAATCATAATCATCTGGATCCAACCCTGCATCTTCCAATGCTTCACGTCTTTCATCCTCATCCATAAACGAGAGTTCATCATAATCAAGACCCGCCAATTCTAATTCGTCGTCCACTTCCTCGTAAATCTCATCTTCGTCCTTTGTCATTTCGTTGAATGCCATAAAATCCATTGCACGTTCCATCGGATTCAATTTCCCATCACCATCAAAATCAAAAATCTTTCCAAAAAATCCACCTGTCATAAGTCTGCCCTCCTATTATCCTTGTGCTGCCGCAATCCATATAATAATTCCTACAATTGTAAGAATCACTCCAATTGCTTTTTGACCATCATCGTCACCTTTAAACAACATATAAAGACCTACCAATGGCATTGCTACCATTCCCAATATAATCATAACCAAACATCCCATTCCAGACTCGTCAGAACCTCCTCTGTGCCAGTAATGATGGTGATAATGTCTATCTGCCATTTTTGTTTCCTCCATAATGTAATTATTGCGATTTATGTATCTTACACTTGGATAATATCATTTTGAGAGTCCCTTAAAACAGACTCGTAATTTTTTTTCATTTTTTAACCTTTTTTATCTAAAAATGAGCCAACAAACTAGTCGGCTCATATCAAACTACGCGTTATTCTATTTTATTTCGTAACTTTAGTATACACTTGGTAGTTTCTACCTTCTACATCTAACCATTATGCCCCATTCTACCAAATTGTACAAAATATTGTTAATGTGCTATCTCGACCCACCGTGAAGTCGCAGCTTTATCTTTTCTTTCATATTACTACTTGATAATATTCTAACTTATGTTATACCTTCGTTCTTGCTTTTAAACCACCAATATTTCTTATATGTTATAATCATTTCTTCCAATACACACCTTATTTCATGAGTTCATTATATTGTTTTAGATGCCTATTAGAGTGACTCGTAAGACGTTTCTGAACATTTTATATAAACCAAAAGCAAAAAAAATCATACTGTTAACTTTCTACACTGTCATAGTCATGAAATGCCTAAATATATAGCCTTGTCTTCAAAAATCGCTAAGTGTTTTTTTCAAAGACTGAATTTATAACTACAATATAATCTTTGAAACAATCTGTTCTTTTTGTTTTATCATTCTCAAAACAGTATTCTTATAAACTAACTGCTTGCCTTTTGCAGCAAACGAACTCGCTCTGCTCTCATTCAATTTTCTAAAATCTCCAATTGTTTTAATTTTGTATGCCGTCAAATAAGCAATTACTGGTTCATTAAAATCAGGAACATATTTCTTTAATTCTCTGATCGACATATTATCCATTGTCTTTTCAACAAATTCATTCCATACATCTGTTGATTTGCCTTGAACATTTTGCGCATTCTCAGTATTAATTGGTTCTACCATTTTTTCTTTACATTTATTTATAGAAGCAACTTGAATTTCTTCTAACCATTTAGTCAACGTTTTAAACGACTCTTTATGAGATTCCACAAACTGTTCACTAGTGATTGCCTTTATGCTTTGTGCCTTTGTTGTAAGCCTAAACACCCCATCATCACTTACAATAAAAGTATCCCAATCCTTATATTTTAAAGCGACTGACAAAATCTGATTATCTGGAACATTCGGATCTAAATCTGTTGGCAACAAGTCTAATGCCGCATTTTCAATCATAAAACGAATTTTGTTTTTCTGATTGAATAATTTTAGATAATATGTATCTATGTCTCTTGCTAAAATTCTAGCTTTATCGGATAAAGTTGCATCATATTTTTGATTCCTCTTGTCTTTAATCTTACCAAGTTCATCAATAACTTTTGTTGGAACTCTCACGTATTCATCTTCCTTAAAATACAACAACAATTCCGGTTTATGCATAAGCGCACAAGTGTCTAATATATACATTTTTTTCTTTTCTGTAGGAGATTCTACCTTTTTCGTCATCATCTCCACTTGCTGATAAGCACCATTGATTTCACGTTCAATGCTCTTTTCAATTTCACGCATGTTTTCAAAGAAGTCTCTTGCCTTGTCATCATTTACATTTTTAATCACATCATAGACATTGATTCCTTGTGTCATTAAATTTGCATTTTTGGCCAATATTTCTGCCATATATGATTGCAAGCCTGCAATATCTGGACATGCTACAACTGATTGATACAATGCATCCTTCTCCATTTTTTCAAACAACCTCAAGCCGGATACATGATTTTCGATCTGCCGTAACCCTTGTGCATATTCATTAAAAAACAAATCTAGTTCAAACAATTCTGGTAATCTCTTAAATTGACCATTAGCGATGTCAACAATGATGTCCTTGATAATATTTTGGCTATAAAGCTTTCCTATTATATTGTCATACAAAAGTGCATCGTCATGCGTTGTAATTCCAAGAGATTGTAGCAAGCTAAAAATTTCCGAATAAGATTCTGGCTTTTTCAATTTTTTCACAATGCTTTCAACCATTTTTTGATGAGATACGGAACGCTTTCTGATACAATTTGATTCCATTATTGCAGCAATACTTTTTAATGTTGCTTGATAATCATTGAAATTGATTTTCTTCAGAATTACATCTGAAAACACATCAATTTCAAGCATTTCCGTTCTAAGCTGCAAACATGTCATGTGAATCTTATTAAGCTCCTCTAAAATTTCCGATAACTCCATCTTGCTCCATCGAGTACATAAATTATCTCTGCATTGTTTAATATTGTTGCTTAACATTGGAAGCGAATATAATGCAACGTATCTAATATCATCATTAGATTTTTCTTCAATTACAGCTTCCAACCATTTCAATGCGACCTTGTTATTCTGAATCATTCGATCGTCTTGAATAGCTAATGGTACGGTAATGGTATCTTCATCGTAAGTATAACCGGCCTTACAAAGACTTACGTTCGCTCCCTTCTCATTAACAACAACACATCCCTCTATCGGAAATGTTCCTGGAATATGAATAATCAATTCTTTCTCGTTATCAACATGAAACCCATCCTCTTCATTAAACAAAAACAAAATAGTATCTTTAAACGAAGCCGTATTTCTCTTGTATTGTGAATATATTTTTTCATCCATAAATACAATTCTTCCATTTTTACAAACATCTAAAATAGACTCTTTTATCTTCTTACTAGATCCAAGAATATGTTTTACATCTAAATCGCTTATGTCAGGTAATTTCTGTGTTAATGTCTTTGTAATCTCTCTCGTATAGAATAATTCTGTGAATAATCGTTTCACTCCTGGCTCTATAATTTCTGGATATGTTTTTAATTCATTTTTATCATTCACATCTACGGTAAGAGTGAAAACACTTTCCCAATCCATTGATGATATACTTTCAATCTCCTCTATACGAAACTTTGAAGCTGTAAAACGTCCACCCCCTACTGCTCCAGACTGTAATCCATCAATAATATTCTGCTCTGGAAACACATCTGAATAATCAGATTCTGTCCCAAAGTTGATTATGTCATTTCCATTCATATTCGCATTATTGAAATTACTCATTTTCCCCGTTAACGGATTGTAATATATATCAAGTGATATTTCTCTCGACTCACCAGGAAGCAACCCTTCTTTTAACATAACGTCTCCCAGTTCAGTCAATTCAATATCCACAAAGCGAAGACTGTCATAATTAAATTTATCTCCACCTTCAATACTAATAACATCTAGTTTACGAAGATGCTTTAGACATGGTTTGATTAACAATTCACTGTTCTGAAATTGAAAAACATCTTCGAAAACATATTTTAATGTTTTTTGTTTCATAGATGGTAAATGTTTAAACTTCTTTGAGCAATTCAGTATCAACCATTCAATCGTTGTTAATCTTTGAGTTGAGACACACTTCACTCGTACCTTATACATTTTTCCTGGTACTTTTAATTGATTTTCTGAAAGAATCATGCCTCATCACCTCCTGTATTAGTTAGTTTCTGAAGAATATCATATGCTTTAATATCACTCAACACTTCATCACTGGTAAAATAAGTTCCTCTTTGGTCTAACATCTCAATAATCTCTTTGTAGGCCATGATTACCTTTTCGTCTCCATTATTCATATCGGTAATCTTAACCGGCTGTTCTGCATACATATCCTTTGCTCCAACAATTACCAACAAGTTCTGTGCTCTTGAGAAAGCAACGTTAATACGTTGGAATGCTGCAATATGAGAATCTACATTATGAGCTGCTCTTCTTACGTTTCTAACCAAACTAACAAAAATAATTTCCTTTTCTTTTCCTTGGAATCGGTCAACTGTATTTACTTCAACATCGATTGCATGAAAAGATTCTGCCCTAATCATCTGACGAATCAACGTAACTTGATCATAATAAAAACTAATTACACCAATGCTTATAGGACTGATTTGTTCTTTACGGTTTGCATATTGTAATTCCATTTTTCTAAGAAGTTCCATAATCATTTCAGCTTCCACTAGATTTTCAGCTGATGTACTTCCATGCTTTCTTTGTTCGTATACTTTTTCTCCTAACACTTCTGATGAATCAAACCAATATGCATGACGCCCCGGCATAATCATTTCAGTTCCAGAAACACTACGAATATCTAGATAATGCGCTTTTGTGTCATATGTATTGTTATCCTCATTACCATCTTTCAGTTGCTTATCATAGAATATGTTAATAATATCCATGATATCAGAATGCATGCGATACTGATAAATCAAGGTTTCTTTGATACTAGACCCTGCTTTTTCAAAATATCTTTCAAATAATGAGGCTGTCACCATATCTTTGTACTTATTGAAGTCCGCCATAGTTAATGGTGTACCACTATCTTCAATATTTTCTTGCTGTTCCGCAACTTCTTGATATGTCTTCTCATGTTCATTAAATAATGGAGGAAGCTGTCTGTGGTCACCTACAAGAACAACCTTTCTTGCTCTTAACATCGGAATCAATAATTCAGGAGGCGTCGCTTTACTCACTTCATCAATAATTACAACATCAAAATCATCAAAGCCATTTTCGGTGAGGGTTCTTGCATTTTCTGTACAAGAAACACCTACCACATTGCAACCATTGATAAAATCTTTTAAGAAAACTTCTTTTTCTTGTGAATAATCCGGTATTTCATCTACCCAGTTTTGCAGACCTTTAAAGATATCTTCCCAATCTTCTCTTTCAACCGTACTAGAGATTGATTTTTCTGCTTTAACAGCATATTCGCTGATGACATCTTCTATATTATCCTCTGTAGCTTTGTACTTTCTAAGAATATCTTCTATAATACAAACATTCCTTGTATTCATCAGTGTCAATTTTTCAATTTCAGCACTCAATTTTTCCTTCCGCTGTTCGCCAACCGTTGCTTTTTCATCAAATACCATTTGTTTTTCACTAATCAGACCTATTTGTGCCTTCACTTCCTTCAAAATATCTTGTTTTAACATTTCAAGTAGTGGTTGTGTTCTTTCCAAAATGGAAATCATCTGTGTTTTCTTTATATCTTCGTGTAACACTAAAATGTCATCACTAAATAAGGCCTCCTCAGAAGCTGTTAATCCTGTACCACTTTCACTCAATTGTGCAATCTTTTTATTAACCTCCTGCCATTCTGCCATATCTTCAGGATGCATTTCTTTTAAAACTTTTTCTTTTAAAAGCTGTTCCCGAATCTTTAATTCTTCAATTTCTCTACTATCTCCATCAAATTGTTCAACACTCTTTAATTTTGATAGCACTCCTGTCGACAATTTTGCATTCATGAGAATATATTTGATAATTTCATTTGCTCGGTTGATACGCTGCGGTTTATCTAGAGCATTAATATCAATCCCCACTTTGGTTAATGTTAATCCTTGATTTTTCAATGCAACTAGATAATGATCTATCACCTTCCATAAAGATATCAATGCTTCCTTTGATATCATTAATTCAAGGTTGTCTACCTGTCCTTGACAGAACGATTGCAATAGCACTAGATTTACTTTCTGTGACAGCAAACTATTCTGCTCGTCATATTCGACATTACTATCCCATTCCCTGTTAAGTAATTCTAATTCTGCTTTCTTTCCAGCAACTTCCACTTCTATTTCTTTTCGACTTGATAATATAGTCAAATAGCGTAACAAATCATACTGTCCAGTCTCTTTTATTGAATCAATTTGTTCCCATTTTTTCAAATATTGTTGACTCACGTATGATAAAATAGAATCATAGAATGTTTCCAAAACATTTCCTTCTGTAATATTACTAACAGAAGAATCTATTTTTTTCGCACTTCCAAGGCGAATTGCTCTAATCTTTGGATTTGAAATCAGACGTTCCAATGCATTATCTACAGCTAGGTTCGCTTGTGAAGCAACTAGAACTCTCTTGTTGCGAATTACCAACTGATAAATTGCCTCAGCAATTACCGTTGTTTTCCCAGTTCCTGGAGGCCCTTGAATTAAACAAACATCTGGTACTGCCAAAATCTTTTCGACCGCTTTCTTTTGATTATCATTAATGGACTGATTTTGCCATATTTTAATTTCATTAATTTCCTTTGGCTCTCTGGCTTTTTTAATATCAAACAACCACTTGTCCAATCCTTGAGATGCCGTTTTCCCATTAGCCAAATCGTGTACAGCCTGTTTTAAACGTTTAAGTAATGCAAAGTCTCCAATCTGCGATGTAGCAATATAACCATCTCCATAAAATTCTTCTGCCAAAGTTTCTTCAATATCTTCAGCAATATATCCATATCGTCTAATCTGACGGTTAATTGTTAACATTGCACTCGCACTTAATTCAAATACTACCTCTGCAATATATGGTTCAAAGTATGAATGACGAATACCACTGAGAATCTGTCTTGTAGACGAATACTCATCATTTTTCTCATATTGCTTAGCATGTGAACGAATATCATCCCACGCATAAAGATCAATATCATCTATTCCATAAGTATCACCAACCCTTGAAAAAGTCAAAGCAACACCACTGTCATCATTATTTCCAAAATCCTGATACTCTCGGTTAAACTCAAAATACCATCGATTATTGGAATAATTATTAGAGAATACCGATATTTCATTTCTCCTTAAATGCTTGCGGAACTCATCAAAATTCGCTTTGCCTTCGGTTACTACCAAAAAAATAACCTCTTCAGCTTTTATGTCGAATCGGAAACCAAAGTATTTCATACCTCGAATACGCAATTCTGCCAACTGTCGCTTCCAGTCAAGATATGAATTCCAATCTGCGAGTTCTCCCTTTAATTGTTCTGCATGTTCTGCGTTTTTTTCAGTCACATCATAGAGCCAGTTAGTATGTTTTGGACCATCGTATAAAAAAACAACATCTGCCTCAATATCATCAACTTTCAGAATAGGATTCTCCCAGATACGAACTTCCGTTATATAAAACTCTCCGTTCGTAACTCGACCACCAAATACCAAGAAAACGCCTTCCGGAAGATGTCGTTTTAAGTAAGAACTATTTTTATTGTAAAGTTCTACTCGACGCATTAGTGTTCCTTTACTTCCCATAAAGGTTTCATTACGAACCACTATCTTCTGTTTAAGATTACTTGGAAATACCTTTAAAATTAAATCATAAATAGTCATTTGATCTGTTACCAAAGTTGGATATAGTACACGTATATTATTAAAATTTGTTTGAAGTTTTACGTCAATTTCTTCCTTTTTCAATTTATGAATACGAACAACTTTTTCTAAATTATTTTTTTGACTCACATAATTGTTTTCTATATCTCGTCTTAATGTATTATTTGATTTTTGTTCAACTAACTTTGTCGTCTTATTTTTTTCTATAACCATATACTTGGATTCTTGAAATGTATTCTTAACAAACGGAACATATATTTTAAACACAGGCACGCCTTTATAATCAGTCTCAACTCGTCGAACCACTGAATTATTGCCACCAATATTTATATAATATCTATTGCACTCCTTACAATAGAACATCGGATATTTGCCCAACACATCTCCAACTTTTGTAGAAACAATTAATTGTGTCTCAAGCAAAGTATGATGATATGGACATTTTATTCTATAACTATCCACTTTAATCCTCCTATTATTACAAGTTATCCTCTTCTTCATTAATCCCTAAAGGCAGGGGAGATATTAACTTTTCAATATTTTTACTGTTTCCCAATTGTTTATGACCCTCAATAACGTGAGCTGGTACTTAAATTAGTCTCAAAACACGTCCTGTTTTTCACGATACTGTTCCTCCGTTTTCTACCCTTTATGATTTGTCAGATTCTTTGATATTTATTACTCTAACATAAACCAGCATACTTAGCAACAGTACCTATTTTTACATCAATCTCCGCATATATGGATAAGACGCCATAATGGACGATTCCTGTATCATTTCCTTGATCAACAAAAATTCTCGTTCTTACATAAGCATCTCTTCTCTCAAGTACTCAATATCCACATCTTTTTCCACCTCAACTTATCGGACTTTACCATTGAATAGGTCACTAGTATTACCACCAAGAATATCATCCAATTCTGCCATTATCTTCATAGCTTCCTGTTTCTTTTGCTCGCGAAATACAAATCGAGCCCTTCCTCTGTTGCGCAAATAAAATCCTGTTAACTTCTCCTTGTGCGCATTCTCTATTTTATACTGGTATCTTAATCTCATTATTGCATACATCATTTTGTTTTCAAATATTTTATATTTCGAAAACAGACGATCATAGCGTTCGAAATCAATTTCCGCACCGCTTTTCCAAATGTGACAAAGTTCCTCTCGTAAGCTTTCATCCTCGCCCACATGTGTAATCCACAATTTGTACTTTAACTGATAGTCCCTCGCTGAATAAACTTCTATAATGTAGTTTTTTTCATCAATACCTTCTATTCTCCAGTGCCTAAAACTCCATTTCTTTAATGTGTCAAAAACAGCAATCTTTTCTGCCTCTACGAAACTCTCACAGCCAATCTCTTCCACTGTAGGTGGAATTACAATTTCATCTGCATCAGATAGTTTTTCCTTACTAAATTTGCACACAGTATTTCTAAAAGCAAAATCTCCAATTTTTCTTACACTTTTTGGCAAAATAAATTCCACAAGTTTGGGGCAGAAATCGAAAGCTCCTTCTGGAATTTCTTTTAATCTCGAGGATAATACAATTTTCTCTAACTCTGTCATAACACTACAAAAATTAGGGCTAATTTCCTCAACACTATCCGGCATGATAAATGTTTTCATGCCCGACGGCAAGTCTCCCATTTTTCTAATGTTGCTGTTAAAATCAATTTCCTGAATATTAAATCCCAAAGTAAATGCACTATGAGCTATCTCACTGATGTTCTCTTTCACGCGATATCTTCGCCTGTGTATCGCAGGTGCTACACAAAAAAGTGTATTCGAGATTATTATATCATGTCGTAACATATAACATCCAAAAAATGCAGAACTACCTATGCTTTTCAATGTTTTCGGAATAAAAATATACTCTACTCTTGCACAATTATAAAAAGCAGCGTCTTCTATCAACTGCACACCTTCACCTACAACAATACTTTTTACTGTCTCATTTATGTAACGCCAATCTTTAATAAAAAGATCTCTTCCGACTTTGACTGGACAATGATTGATAACCCCTGGTATAAATACATGTTCACTATTCCCCAGATATTTTAAAAGATGGTATGAACCATCCTCTTTCTTTACTCTCCACTGTTTCCTACATTCAGTCAATGTAATGCTTTTATTTGCAACACACTCATCCATTCTATTTGGCATGGATTTCTTCTGCTGAAGAGAGTAATAGACTCCATTCTTCTGTATTACATAATCAACAATGGTCCATTCCCCTCGAAAAACTGAACGGAACGTCCTTGCTTGCTCATTTTGATAATATCTACTGCAATCTTCCA
>JAEIGA010001706.1_pt1 | contig 34694 bp, 52 predicted proteins | sample 9270691 | NCBI WGS metagenome assembly JAEIGA01 (sample SAMN17057246, study PRJNA624740) | gut metagenome | biome: biome; isolation source: fecal sample | host: Bos grunniens | place: China: Xizang | collected 2019
ATCGTGCCGCTCAGCACCGGATTTGTCTTCGTGCCGCCCTTCCACACCACGACGTAGAAGATGAACGCCTGCACGCTCTTCACCTCGCCGCTCTCCACAAGGCAGAACGGATAGACGTGACGCTGCCAGCCCTTGCCGTACTTGCCGAACTCATAGCGGCCGGTGGTCTTGACGTCCACCACCACGTCGGCCACGATCTCGTCCGCGTAACCGTACAGCTCCACATCGCCGTACTTGGTCGGCAGGACCGCCTCGCAGAGGTGCTGGCTTATCGCGCCCTTCATGTCCTTCGCCACCTCCTTGCACAGGTCAAGGTCGTAGTGGAACTCAAACCCGTTCAAATTCGCGGTAATAACGCGATTTGCGCCCAGTTCACCACTTCGGATATCCATACCCTCATACTCGCATTTTCGGCCCGCTATAAGGCAATCAATCACTTCGTTGAAGCAAGTGCCTTTATCCGCTGCCTCAATCGGCTCACGCGGCACGCGGTTGATCGCGTCTATGAGCTCGCGCTCCAGCCTGTCGGACATCTCGTCCGCAGTCTCCTTGTACTCGCCCTCCGCGTCAATGTTCCAGAACTCCTCGACGCCCTGCTCGACGTCAAGGAGTGACTGGAACTTGTCAAGGAGTGACGGATATATCTTGTATCTCACGTTACTCATAGCACTTCTTCACCTTGTTGTAAACCACCTTCAGCTCTGCGCCCTTCCTTGCCACCGCCTTCTGCGCGCGGAGCAGGCTGTCGTAGATGTGCTCGTAACCGAACACCTCGCGCATCGCGTCGTTAAGGCTTGCCGCGTCCACAGCAGCGTCCACCTTGCCGGTGATCACGTCCAGCAGTGCCTCATACTCCGCTGTCTGCTCCTGTCGCTTCTCCTGTGCCGCCTTGTACGACTTCACGATGTTGGCGAATGCCACGTTGCCGAGGCCATTGCCCTGCTCGTCAACCACCACCGGAATCTTGATCGCTGCCGGAAGGTTGCAGGTGTTCTTCGCATAGTATTCCTCGTGAGGGTCAAAAGATATGACGCGATCCTTTCCGTATGCGCTCATATAACCGACGAGGTCCAGCTCCTTGATGAGGTCGCCCTGTGACGAGCCGCCGATTTCCGGACGCTTGATGATGGTCTCGTTCCTCTTGTCCTCTCGCTCATGTGCGATGAACACCACGTTCTTGCCCATCATGGCGAGGCTCTTGATGAAGTTCACGAACATCGTCTTGCGGACGCCGTAACCCTTCAGCGAGAGGCTGCCATCACGCATTCCCATCTTCGGGTCGTTCTTGATGATGTAGGCAGACATGAAGTCCAACATCTTGCCGACGGTATCAATCACGATCGTATTGACCTCCGGCATCTCCTCCGCTATCTCATTGAGGGCTGCGTTGGTGTCCTCCCAGCTGGTCGGCTGGAGGGTCGGAACTTGGTGCGCGCCGTTGATGCGCTGCACGCCGCCGTCGTAATCGAACAGCACCGCGTCAGGTGCGCTCACTCCGAATGTGGTCTTGCCGATACCCGGCTGTCCGTAGATCAGAACCGAGAGCGTACCCTTCACGCTCAGTTCGCTTGGCTTCTTGATAAGTCCCATGTCTTACTCCTCCTCTGCTTTTGGTTTAACTTCGTATCCCTCTGCCTGCACCTTGTCGGCGTGTGCCTTCATCGCAAGGCTCTCGGCATACATCTGCTCGCAGTCAAGCGCGCTGTCCCCTACGATGACGTAGGTATCCTCCTTGAGTCTGCGGTAGTCCTTGGCGTCCATCACCTTGATCTCCATGACTACACCCGTACCGCTCCAGTTCTCGCGGAATCCGATTTCAGTGCGGAGTGCCTCCGCGTTCTCTACCGCACATCGTGCGATGGTCTGCAATGCCTCACCGAGGTCTTCTCTTTTGATGTACTTGTCCATCTTTACTTAGTGTTTGATTGTTTTATGGTCCGCCCCTGTGGCTTCCCTTTTGTGGCCGCGAGAAGGTCTCGAACCTTCCTGCCTTGCGTATTGTCTCCGAGTTCATCCGCGAAGGTGCTCCTGCAGCGTTCCGGCCAGTGTGAGGGTCTTGCGACCCTCGTGTTAATAAACCTAAATCAACTATGAACTATTCTCGTGCGCCTCGCGGCGGACTTTGCGACCGGGTGGGCTGTCAGGCCGCCCCGGCCTTTGCATTTATAAGTAGTATATTATGTAAGCAGTGCGCACCTCGCGGCGGGCTTGGTGGGAAGGTGGGGAGTCGAACCCCGGTCCAGATTGTCGCGCCCTGCGCCTCCCTTCCCAGTGTGGGAGTGTGCCGGCACTCCCTCTGACCGCATAACCAATCCTCAATCGGTTTCCGCATCCGGCACTGCGGTATAATGGGGTGGGCCGTTTACCCCTTGCCTTAAAAGATTACTATTACGGTTTATATTTGGCCCTTATATCGCTCTTGAAACCATCCCGTCGGCAGTCTTCCAAACCTCGCCAGCCCCGTCGCACTTGCTGCACTCCTCGGCGTCCCCCTTGATGTACCACTTGCTCCTTGCCCTTGCCTCGTCCTCGGTGTCCGGCAGCGCGGTGAAGGTCTCCGGCGTCACGTCCACCTCCTTGCCTGTGCGGATGTCCACCGCGTAGCAGTTCATCAGTCCCGTTCCCCTGCACTTCATGCAGGTCACGCGCTCCCATTGTTCGCCGCATACCGGGCAGGACTGGGAGTGTGTCCCCATGCAGACGCTACAACTCATAACGGCCCTCCTTCTTCTTAGGTTCGTCCTTCTGTACCATGCCGAGCAGGAAGATAAGGCCTGCGGTCATGAGGTGGTGGTATGCGCCTGCTGCGACGCATGCGATTGCGAGGGCTGCAGCTGCTGCCCATAGAATATTTCTTAAAGTCTTGCGTGTCATCTTACTTGGTGTTTAGAATGTTGCTTATTTCTGCCGCTTCCTTGGTGCGCTGCGCTTCGATGTCCCTCACTTGGTAGGTTATCTTGCTGTTGGTCGCTGCGCCCCTTCTCACGCCCTTGACGCGTCCCTTCGCGGCTGCATCCACGAACCACTGGCCGTATATCTTGACCGCCTGCCTGTACGACACCTCGCCGCCCTTGCTCGCCTCGTAGGCGCGTATGCCCTGCGATACCGCGTCGGCTATTAGGTCCTTCAGCGTCTGCTGTGTCAGTGTGATCGTCTCCATGGTCCGTTATGCGATTCGTGTTACTTTTGTTCCTACCCCCTTGTGGTAGTTTACCTTGAACACCTTTCCGGTGTCCCTCTTGAGCTTGCTGGCGGTGTGCCTGATGTATGAGTCCGGAGCCTCCTCCATCGTGAACATCACGCTGCCGCTCTCCTCCAGGGCATTCATCGTCCCTCTCACGTTCGTTACCTTCATATCCTTCTCCTGTATTGTGGGAGGGACTGAAACCCCTCCCTTGTTAAAGTATTGTCACTGTCACGCTGTCTGCGTCGTAGTCTATGTATGCCCTTCTTACGTGTTCGAGAGCTTCATCCATTGTGAGTCCGCTGATGCGTTCAGCCTCATACCATTTGCCGGTACATACTCCCATTGCCTTGATGATTACTGTTCTTTCCATGTTTTTAATTCTTTAAAAAATTGTTACTTTTGCCTGTGGTGTGTGTTTGTTTTTGCAAATATACATAAATTTTATATAACTCAAATACTTTTTATATAATTTTTAATCAATCTTTATATTATGACAGGCAAACACCTCCAAGACCTCATCCTTTCGGAAGGTTACTCAATCAATAAAATGGCTCAAATGATTGGCAAGTCTCAGCCAGTCCTCGCATCAGCATTGAAGCATGACGACGTAAGAACCGGCCTCCTTGAAGACATCGCTCGCGCCATGGGCAAGCCTTTGGCGTTCTTCTACGGCGAGGAGTTCGGCGTGGTCGCTCAGGTGACCGGCAGCAGCAACGCCACTGCGATCAATAACAGCACCGCCACCGCAGGGAACGATGATCGCCTGCTCACGCTCCTTGTCAATAAAGACGAGCAGCTCACGCTCGCCATGAAGCAGACCTGCAAGGCGCAGGACCAGATGGATAAGACACAGCAGCAGATGGACCGCGTGCTTGATAAGTTCTTGGGGAATAATGGGGATTAGCGCGTTCATGTTGCGTTCGTTTTGCTTTCTGGCACAATCCCACAACCATGCCAAGAAAATGGCGCAGAACGCCAAGAAACCGCCCTACGATACACAATTAGTCAAAATCTAATATATTATGTACGACAACGAAAAAGAGCCACTCTTCGAGGAATGGCTCACCTACCGAAACAATTACGCGCTATGAAACGGATTTTAATTCTTTTACTCGCCTTGATGCCTGTAATTTCATGTATTCAAGCCCCAAAAGAAAAAGTTATCATAAATGGCGATAGAAGCTTTTATGCGTTGCTTGATTCAACCCTTTATCTCGCTACCAAAGACACCACTGAATTTAACATTAAAATTTATGAAGGGGAACAAGGTTTAATGCTTGAATCTCCAAGGCCCCTCAGTGGGAAACTTTTCGGCATTAAAAGTACAACCGGATTCAGAGATAGACTGAAATATGATTTTACATTCAAAGACATGCAAGAGGAAAACTATATTTATAGTATCGCTTATTCCAGTTTTCCGTCATTCTGGGGCAACTATTTTATTGAGAATATTGAGTACTGCTGGATATTCTATCAATATGATGATTATTCTAACAAACCGGATATTGTCGAATTTAGTCCTGCTGAATTTGAAACTTTTTTCCGAAAGACAAAAGCTCATATAATAAACTAAAAAAGGAGGGCGTCAACCCTCCTTTTTGCTTGCAGAAACCACTTCCGTACACGTTACCCTATTCTGCGGCTGTGTGTGTCGCATTCGCCTTCGCTAACCCTGCCAGTGCTTCCACCATTTCCGAATAGCTGTCCTTCTCGACGTCCGGCAGCTCCACGTTCTTCGTGATGAAGTCGTACAGCTTCTGCGCTTCGTCGTAATCCAAACTTCTCTTTCCCCCTTCGCAATAGGTCGTAGACATCATGATCGCGAATGACATCGCGCCTGCCTTGCTCTTGAATGCAGTCATATCGCTGCAAGATGATCCGTAATAACTCATAGACTAATTTGTTAAAGTTCGGAATCATCCATGACAAACCTCGTGCCAATCAAACAACGCCAGCACCTTCGCGTTCGCGTCCCACACGCGCTCCCAGTCCTTGCGGATATACACGTCATCCATCGCTGACCTGCTGCTGTGCGTCAGCGCGTCAGTGACCACGCGCGAATCAATCTCCACCGCCTTGCTCGAGGCCAGCGTTCCCCATGTATGGCGCGCGCTGTAAAACGTGAAGTCCTTGTCGAGCTTGTTGCGCGCAATCCACTGGCGCAGTCCTTTATTCACCGCGACGGTAAAGTTATCATGATTGCAATACCTTTCGCTGAAATCAAACGCCAGCTCCTTGCCCTTGTAAGCGTCACACTGCGGGCGCACGCAGTCCTCTATCCTTACATACATCTCCGCCCTGTCCGCCTTGCTGTCAGTCGTCTTGGTGCGGAAATAATGCAGCACGCCGCCCTTCGGCTTCTTCATAGTATAGAGGTCCACGTTATTCGCGCCCATCAAGCCAAACGACAGCAGGAATACGTCCACACCCAGCCGTTCGCGCCCTCTTAATCCCTTGCGTTGGTCTATCATCAGCTGCACCCACTCCGCAGGAATATCGCGGTGTTCTGCCGCTGGTGGCGGCGGCACGTCGTAATAATCAAATATATCCACTGGAATACGAAATAACCCGCGATCTGGCTCGTTGAACTCCTTGCGGGCCATGCGGTAAACCGCGCGAAGGTTGCCGAGGTACATACCGACGGAACGCTCGCCCTTCTTCTTGGTCTTGCTCGCTTTCAGCTTTCCAGTGCTGATATCATACACCATGCGCTTCTCGCTGCGTATGTATGCCTCAAAGTCCTTGAGCATCTTGACCGACAGCTCGCTGATGTCCGGCTCTCTGCCAAGAAAACGCACGAAACAGCGCAACGCGACGCGGTAGTTATGCCCCGTCGCAGCCTTCATCCCGTCCGCCTTGCTCATACCATACTGCACGAAGTTAAGGCGGAACTCCTTGCCTTCCTCCAGCTTGACGCGGATATGCTCGACAACCTCGCCCACGCTCATAACTGTCAAGGTGTAAGTCGGCAGCTTGTCGGTGATCTCGCGCATCTTGCGAATTTCATCAAGCGCAAGGTCTATCTTTCCCTGATGCTTGAGCTTGCCTGAGCGCGTGAGGTCGGTTGGCTCTACCGATATGCCGGTCTTGATGTACTTGGATTGACGCGCGTGCGTCACGCGTATTCGTATGAAGTTCGTTCCGTCCCCCTTACGCAGGTGAGGAAGGACAACAAGAGAGAAAGTGACTGCCATAGGTCGTGCTTGGTGTGCTTAGTGTAAAACGTTTGTAAAACAATGCGCGACAAAATTAGCCAAAATTTAGCCAATTATGCAAATCGCGTTCGGTACATTTTCAGCCAAACAGCCTTGCACGCACATAGATTGAGGATTCCGCATAACTGCGACCAACTGCCGCCAAAACAGCTCATTCATGCCGAACACATCACGCTCTATATTAGCGACTTGCGGATAGGTTTAACGGCTCATTTCCGCCTCAGCGTAAAACATGTGTAAAACTTTGGCCCAAAAAAGGCGTCCGCAGTATCGCACCACGCACGCCTTCAACACCAAGTAAACGACGTTGACATCATTTACACTGGCAAAGGTAGTCAATCCCCATGACATCTGCAACAGAGGAAGACCCGGATGTCATCCATGAACTCCCATGACAGCTCCCCGGTAAGATATCCCACGCCCTCCCCACGCAGAGGGATATGTGACGTGTAGGCTATATCGTCCACAAGATGCCGTAGCTCATGGACGTAGGAATTGAGGAACTCGGCCGCGCTGCTTGCATGACCGACAGCCATGACCGAGGAACGTCGACGCCTGTTCGAGTATGTGAACCCCGTGTCGGGGTTGCTGCGTCTCAGGTTGTTCCCGGTCCTGCGCATGATCTCTTCCGGGCAGTCAATCCGCCACAGCTCGTCAATCACCTTGCCGATATCCCCGGCTGCTACATCGAAGAACGCTGTCACGCTCCAGTCGTATCTCTCTATGTACAGCCGGCACGTCCTCATAACACATCCTCCCACATTATCGGTGTGCCGGCACCGATGCACCGGCCCATGTACTCGTCCATCGCTCTCGTTGGCGTTCCGTCAGGGCCGTCAAGATAGTCCTTGACGTACATGGCCACATGCTGCTTGTCCGCTATCGACGAACCCAGGAAGCCGGCGACAGCCATATTGAAGACATACACGGCGTCATAGCCTACGCTGTTCTTCAGCTCCACTCCGTACTGCTTCAGCAGCTCCTCGACCTCCTTCTTCTCCACCGGCTTGTGCGGCTTGCCTTCCCTGGTCTTCATCCTGCCGACCGCATCCTCGCATAGGGCCTTATTGAAGTGCCATCCGTATGTGCTCAGATACGCCCGCATCTCGCGCGGCATATCCTCATATTGATCCAATCTGTTCATATCAGTATCCGTTAAGAATAGAGGGTGGGGTATTCTATTGCCCCACCCTCGCCATGATTAACGCCTTCTCGAGTAAGGCCCTGTTCCCGGAACACCACGTCGTTCTCCGTAGTCATCGCCCTTGCGCTGATAGCCTTCCGAGCCTCCGCGTTCCCCGTAGCCTCCGCGCTCTCCGTATCCGCCTCTCTCGCCATAGCCGTCGCGCTCGCCCATGCTGTGGGCCTCCTTCATAGCCTTGCGGTATCCGTCCTCGAAGCCTTCGTCATAAGCCTTCTGGAGCTTGTTGCTGTCATCGCGCTGGAAGTCTTCACGCATCCACTCGCGCTCCTCCTGCATTGCATTCCACATAATTCAGTCTCCTTTCCTTTTTGTCATTGAGAGGAGTATGCTCTTGATCTCAGCCAGCTCCCCCTCCAGTGCCGTCATCCTCTTGTCCTGCTCCTTGGTCCCCGCATACTGAGGGCTGATGGTCGCAAGTATGGACTTACACTCCTCTATGTTCGCCTTGTGGTATTCATACGAATCCACGATGTCTGCGCTTTCCTTCATTCGCGACTTCACCTCATTCACTATCGGCTCCTCGGTGCAGGCGAGGGTGACCGCGTCACCATACGCCACGTTGCTGTTCTCCGGCACGACGAACGTGCTTGTCTTGCCGTCGTATTCGACCGTAAGGTCCACAACCCTGTCCTGCATCTGGAAGGAAGGGAACGGCACTGAGCCGTCCATCTTCGGCATTTCCACTCTCGGCATGGACACCTTCACGACCTTGCCGCTGTGGCACTTCATCGGCGTTGCAGACTTGTCAAGTATCAGCATCTGCAGGCCCGGCTTCAAATCCTTGAACATACTCTCTCTCTTTAATGATTAAACAATTCCCGTCATGAGCTGGAGCAGTCCGCTTGCCCTGTCATAGAACGCGAGGTACACTCCCGTTCCGGCAAGGTCTGCCGCCGTTACCGGATCACCTCCGTAACCCGTCACTTCCTGCACCGCTCCGTTGGTCTGAAACACCACCGGCAGAGTGCCGGTCGCTCCTGCGGGTACATCCTGCGCGATGTATATCAGCACAAGTCCGGTGAACGGGATACCCGCGAAGGCATGGTCGGCGAATGAGAACGCCACGTTGTCGGTGTTGACGGTCACGCTCCTTGTCTGCACAGCAGGGATTCCTCGCTTGTTCAGGTAGTTGAATGGATATACTGCCATAACTCAATCCTCCATCCGTTAGCCGAAGAACCCTCCGCCGTTAGGGAAAGGGAAGCCATACCCTGCACCGAAGCCGTAGCCACCAAAGCCGTAACCGCAGCCGCATCGTGAATAAGGCTCGTTGATGCTGCGGTCAATGCGGACGTAGTCATCGTTTGCCGGTATCACTACGGTCTTAGGAAGATGGCACTTGATTTCTGCGATCTCCTGCTTGAGCGGGCCGATATACGCGCCCAGCATGTTGCCATACTTGTAGGCCTGATTATCCTCGCGGAGCGCATCTATCTTGTCCTGCATCTCACGCATCTCGGCAGCACGCTGACCCGCGAGGATCTGCGCGGTTGAATTACCGATTGCCTTCTCCAGCTCGCAAGTCTGGTCGCGGAACGCATAGCCGAGCGATGAGAAACCCTGATTGAGGATTCCCTTGAGGTCGCAGCAGCATGTCGCCATCATGTTCATCACCTGCGAATTGCCCGCCTGAATAGCGTTGATGATCTGCGCACCGCTGAGCTCGGTCTTTGCTGCCACGTTCTGAATCTGCGCTCCAATCTGGCACAAGGTGTTCTGGATTGCGCTGACGTCGCAGTTGAGTGTGCTTGCGAGGTTCTCGATCGCGGTGCGGTTGCCGTTGATTGCCTGAAGCACCCAGTCGTTCGCCCTGTCGTTGCTGAGCAGTGACTGGAGGTTTCCGTTGTCACCGAATCCGAAACCGCCTCGGTTGAATGCGAGGAGGAACAGCAGCCACCACCAGCCGTTATTGCCACCCATGCCGCCGTTGTTCATCATTAAGGCCCAGAGCAGGGAGTTGGGGTCGCTCGCGCCTCCGTTGCCGGAATTACCGGCCAAATAAATCTTCTGAGATTCCATTTGTCTTGTTCGTTAAAAGTTACACTTCACTACACGCGTGTAACTTCCGGAAGGCAACCCCCATGCCATTCCCTCAAGCCGCTATCTCCATTGTGTTGGATACACAAAAAACGGGAGAGCATTCGCTGCTGTCCCGTTTCCCATAACACAAAAACAATAACACTATGAAAAGAGCCTCCTTGCCCTGTATCCTATATATATGGCCGCCGCTATTATCGCAATCGTTCCGACCGACATCACAAACCGCTCCCACCAGCTGAGAGGTTTCTCCACCTCCACCTGCTCGACGATGCGGTTGTAGACGAGCCGCTCCTTCTGCTCGTAGTGGATTTTCTCCGGCAGCTTGATCGTCACCGGAATGAATGCCTCGTCCCTGTTCCGCAGTGTGTGGTGCAGCCTTCCGTCCGCGACCCACGCCTCGCTCTCCGCTACGGATGTCTCAAGGCGCGAGGTGTCGCTCTGCATTACTACGTCCTTGTCGCTCTCCTTCGGTATCTCCACCAGCACGACGCTGTCGCGGAATATCACGCTGTCGCGCACGATTACGGCCACCGAATCCCTTTGGTGGTCCACTGCTACCCTCTGCGCCGCACACCCCGTCAAAAGGGCCGCAAACGCGCAAATCAACGCCCGTCTCATACCTTTGCGAATCTCTTGCCCTTGTATGAGGCGTTATACAGCAGCTGCTTCCTCTGCTCCCCTTCCTTGCGGAAGGATAGATGAACGAACGAAGGGTAGAGTATCATCTGGTCGTATGGTAAGCCGTTCTCCAGCACCACCCTCGCGAGCTGGTACGGAGTGAGCGTGGCGCACCACACGTCAGCCGCCTCGCCCTTGCAGTGCTGCGATGTGGCCACGCCGCCGACCTTGCGGTTCAGTTCCGCGCATCGGTAGCCGGAGCTTATGTTCAGCGGCTTCCTCGCCTTGTCGCGCAGCGGCTGCAGGACGTTATCCACGAGAGCCTTGATGGCGTCGCGCACCTCTAAGCTCCTTATCGTGTTGTCAATGCGTAAGGCGTGCGCCTTTTCACTCGCCTCAAATTCATGGTAATTGAAATTCTTACTTATAGTTCCCATTGTTAAGCCTCCTCGTCGTCGTTACCTATCTTTGCCTCGGTCTCCCCATGCTTGAACGTCACCTCTTTGCCATTAGCAAGATTTTGACCCGCAACCGCAAGGGCAGCAAAGCCGAGCAGGATGCCGCCCGCCTTCAGCACCGAGCCGTCAATCACTCCCTTCGGAGGGCAGAAGAACCCTCCCACGAACATCGCTGCCGCAAGCACAAGGCAGGCGATGAAGATGTACTTGTCCGCGTGTCTTTCCCTTGCCGTCATACCATCCATATTGCCATCGTGATAAGTGCAGCGAGGACACCCGCCCCGTCGCAGATAAGGTCGTGCAGAACGGCGTTCCTGTCGTTGTCCTGCTGCACGAGATAGTCCATCGCCTCCTTGACCAGTGACGCCACCGCCACCGAGAGGAGCGACCACCACACTCCCACGACGGGCGTGAAGGCGAGCATCATTGCGTAGCAGACGAGGAAGTGGAGGAGGCCGTCGACCCCCACCCACCTGCATATCGTTTTCAGTTTTTCCATAAGCTAGTTTTTACTAGTTTTTTTTGTTTTGTTGCATATATTTTGTATATTTGCGCTGAATCGTGAACGGAGTAGCGAACGACACCTATAGCGAAGTTTATCACTTCAAGCCTTGCGGTTCAACTCCGAAGGAGCATGTATACAATAGAGTGTCGAATCTTATAGGAGCAGGAGTCATGACCTGCTCCTATTCTTTTACCAGAAACTCACCCAGTTACACTACGAATTGAGCAAGTCCGCCAAGCAGAACACTTTGAGTTCATCATTGCTATCCATGCCGATGAATGTCTCACACCCCATGTTCCTTGTGACATCTACAACTAACGGATTGCCATCCTCGCCATGTGTTCCGTTCGCAACTCGGAAGTTCTGTACTTGATTCTCATAGTCTCCCTCCGTCTCGTTCAGCAAGGTAACATACTGCACTCCTTCCCCGAATGTGATATAGCGATAGTAGGCTTTCAACTCGTTGCTCTGTGATGAGTTGCCGAAACTATTGTAGTAGCAGTCGTTGCCGAAACTATTGGAGTAGCAGTCGTTGCCGAAACTATTGTAGTAGCAGGAGTTGCCGAAACTATTGTAGTAGCAGCCGTAGCCGAAACTATTGGAGTTGCAGGAGTTGCCGAAACTATTGGAGTAGCAGGAGTTGCCGAAACTATTGGAGTTGCAGTAGCTGCCGAAACTATTGGAGTTGCAGTAGCTGCCGAAACTATTGGAGTAGCAGTCGTTGCCGAAACTATTGTAGTAGCAGGAGTTGCCGAAACTATTGTAGTAGCAGCCGTAGCCGAAACTATTGGAGTTGCAGTCGTAGCCGAAACTATTGGAGTTGCAGTCGTTGCCGAAACTATTGGAGTAGCAGTCGTTGCCGAAACTATTGGAGTTGCAGGAGCTGCTGAAGAACACATTATTAGGCAAGGTCTGCGAGAATAGCATCTTGTTGTCGTGTATGCCTCCACTTAAAGAAGCATCGGTATCTTCATCAGTGTTAAAGGTGAAGAAGGCGAAGTTCTCTCCAGTGGTATGAGAAAGGATTTGGCTCATATCATCTTCCCAATACTTATCCTCGTCTGCTATACCTGCCCACACGAATGAACGGACTCCTTCATCAAACATTGCTCTAACATTATTACAAAGTTGCTGCATCCATAAAGAGTCATTTCCTTCTGCGATGTATTCTTCTGGTGCTTCAAGTTCATACCTCACAAACATTATATTCTTGAAGTCATACGGAAGGTCATTGTTCCACTCATCAATCATGCGGTAGATGACACCTTTGCCGTTCTCAGCATCTGCCCAAGCGAATCTTTCGGTATCGTTATCAAGGCAATACCATAGCTGCCAAGCAGCAAGGTTGCTATCCTTGAAGTAGGATGCAATAGTAGGATTGTATTTGAAAGCAATGTCTTCTCCTTCATCTGTGCCTATTTCCCAATTATTTCCATCAAGCATAATATACGATGGTATTATAATATAAGGATTAATTCTAGATGCGTCATACTCTACTGCCTCATTAAAGCTCACTAACATGTTACAAGAAAACGATTCGTAGTAGTGATATACTTCTCCATTATACTTATAAGTACCCATGTACTGCACTTTTTCATCTAATGTATACGAATGTGCGTCCTTATACTTCTCAATGTTAAACTCGGAACGACAAGCCCTTGCTACCTCGTTCAAGGTGTTCGCATTGTCCGCAGTTACGATGACATCAAACTGATGTCCTGCTGACCTTGTGTTCTCCTGTGCCGTAGTGGTAACGAAATCGGTAATGCGGTACTGCATACCGGCAATCAACTCTCCGTTGTCACGAAGTGCCACAAGTTCCGCATAAGTGACCGAAATCATCGGCTTTGCGTTGATATTTCCAAGCTGTTCCTCAAGCACCTTGTCTCGGATGTTGTAGTCTACACCACCCATGTTGATTTTTGAAATCTCGCCCATATCTATAATTTTAATGTTTCTCCCTCAATTTTCGCATCCGCATAGTTTCGGAATGTGAGTGTGTCTCCCATGACGTAAGCCTCGCCCTTGTCAAGTTCATTGACTTTCTCCGATAACTCGGTGAGTTTCGCCTTGATCTCTGTGTCGTCGTAGCCGTCTTCGCCTTTAGGACCTTGCTCGCCCTGTGGGCCACGTTCTCCTTGCGGACCTTGTGGGCCTTCCGGGCCGCGCTCGCCCTGAGGACCGCGAAGAGCTGCGAAGGTCACCTCGCTCTCGAGCACCACGTCCTCGATCACGATGTCGCTGCCGCTGCCCTCGGTCTCCTCGCATGAATGCGCGACGAGCTTGAACGCGCGACAGGTGTCTACGGTCACCATGCCGTCCTTACCGCCGTTCTCCGTCAGGATCAGCCCGTGCGAGCCGAGAGCCTTCTGCTCCTTGCCGCGGAAAGTCCAGACAATAATGTTGCCTTCCACCTTCCACTCAGTAGCCTCCTTGAGCTCGCCGTAAGGCGTTCGGTACTGAAGCACCAGCTCCTTGCCTGCCAGCTCATACGGCTGGCGTTCTCCGTCCACCACCTTGTTGATGGACCAGCGGACATTGAAGTCCTTGCCTATTCTAATCGATCTCTCCATATATCGTTATTATTACCACATATCTTCATACCTCACGAACTCGCGCAGCACCGCACCCTCAAGCCTTGACGTGGCGAAGTTGTACGAGCCGCTCAGCAGCATATGCTCCGCACCCTTCCACGTCCATATCACGCGCGGGTCAAGCATATCCGCGTTCACGATGTCACCCGTCAGCACGTTGTTCGGCTTGCTGTGATAGCAGAGGAGCTGCTGGTGTATCAAGACCGCGAGCTGCGCCGCGTCTCCGCCTTCATACGGCCATACCCACTCCGCCGCCGTCTTGTAGATGTCACCCTCCTTGCGGTAGATTGCGTTCTTTATCAGCGCAGGGAATGCGACCTCGTCATACGCAGGACCGAGCTCCGGATCGCGCGTCATTCGCACGTTGTTCGCCTCGTTGTACTTGGTCGTTACCTTGTTCCGCTCCATCAGCGAACGGGTCTGCGGCAGCGAGAAATTCAAAGACTTGATGCCGAGGAATGCGCCGCCGTCATCGCCGGGGTAGCCGAGTTTCCAGTCCACATCCACGCGAATGATGAACAGCTGAAGCAGACCGCTTCCAAGGTTTTGCATCTGGATGGTTTTCTCAATTACTCCGCTTTCGTCAAATTGCAAGTCTATCTCCTTGTAGGACGTTTCCCAAGTCTTGCCGTCATAGTACTCCTCTATGCCTCCCGCTGTGCGTTTGATAACGGAGCGAAGGCTTATCGCTTCAAAAAACAAGGCGTCGGTAATATAACCGAAAGAATTGCTTTTTATGGTAATTCCGCGTTCTATTCGCAGGGTTATAGTTTCCAGCTGCATAGCCTTGCCAAACCACACCTGCCTGTCAACGGTATTCGTGGCGAGGAACATCTGCTCCTCTGCCGCCTTCTTATCCAGAAGCGCATTATTGTATGTCGACGGGTTGAAGAACAGCGTGCTGCTCGGAATGTTGCCCCAACCGATTTCTCCTGTGTTGGCGATTGGATTGACGCGTATTGTTCCCTGCGTAACCTCGCCGAAGACGTTCTTCTTGTTGACCGTACAGCTCACCTCTGCGCCAGTGAAGTCATCCACGCCGACAAGAGGCTGCTCCGATCCTTCGGTCACGTCGTAGTTCACCTCCTCTGCAATCTCCCTAACGGCAGGCACAAGCTCGCGCGTGCCGTAGGCGGTGAAGCGCGGAGTGATGGCCTGCAAGTCGCCCACGCTCTCCTCCGTCTGCGCCGGCATTCTGCGGAGCGGGCAGAGTGCTATTATATTCTTACCGACGTACCTCAGCACAAGGCCGAGGGAATACAGCGTCTCAGTCACAGCGTCGTGCCATGTCTTGCCTTCAAAAGCCGACACGTTGACGTAGGTATCAATCGCGTCCACGCCGCCCGTCTGCGGCCATATGTTTGAGTCTCCCACGCCACGCCATTCCAGCGTCATAGGTATCTGCGCCTTCTCCCACGCCAGCGTAAGAAGCTCGCGCGGTGTGATCATGCCCTCGGCGTCCCCCTTCGCGTCAAAGTCAAAGTCCTGAAGGTGGCCGATGTTGTCGCGCGCCGTAATGGTCACCACGCCATGATACTGTAGAGTCTCGATGTAGCTGTCCGGCGTGACGTATCCGGTCCACATAGGCGTGAACTGCGCCGCGTTCGGCTTCTTTCCCAGGAGCACCACCTTCCACCCCGTCGCGCTGCTGGTGTAGAACTCCTCCCAGTTGCCCGCCTTGATATTGTTGGTATCTTTGTCTGGCGCGTCTACCACGCTGAAGGTCAGCGAGGTCTTTACTATCGGCGTGTCTATGTCATCCATGCCGCCCTCTATGTCAAGGTGCAGGCCGGTGAGAACGTCGCCTATCTCTCGCGTAACTGGGTAAAGAGGCCAGTCGTCGGGATATTCGCTGTACAGCTCAAGCCTCACCTTGTCCCCGTTGTTGAGCGTCTGCTCGCGGTAGTAGTTCAGCAAGTGCTTCATGCTATCTCCTCCAATTCTTTAGGGTCTTGTTACCTGCGAGGACGATATCGCTTCCGCTAATCTTGCCTTCAACATAGATGGTCATTTCAGACTCATAGTTCTGTACGCCTGCACTCGCAGACGACCCGCTGCTGTAGCCTGTGCCGCCGCCCGGATTCGCCGTCAGTCTCTGCAATCCCGATGACACAGCCGAACCGATAGCCATGAGTGCAGCACCCGCCGCGATTGCACCCGCTGGGTTGGTAAATGACTTCTTGAAGGCTGTCATGGCGATACCTTCCGACATGATCATCGCACCCATTTGCTTCACGGTGTCCGCGAACGGCGCGATGAAAGCGGCCATCACCTGCTTGCCGTCTGCACCCTCAAGGCCCATCATCAAGTCAGTAATCGCCTGCAGGCCGTTGCTCATGGCTGACACAATAGCACCCTCAAGAGCAGCGTTATATGTCGCGATCTCGTCCTGCGTTGTGCGCCACTTGGCCACGAAGGCGTCAAGCTCTGCGTCATAGTCTCCGAGGATGGTGTCCCAGTCCATCGGCTCTATCGTTTCAATATCCGTGAGGTCAATCTCTGATTCAAGGTCGCCGAGGTCCGGAACTATGCTCAGTTCCTTGATTCCGTTGAGCGTGGTGTTTACCTCTTTCAGCTCGTTAGCCAAGCCGTTTTCCGCCGCCGTAAGGTTCTTGATTGCTTGAAACAGCACGTCATTCGCCTTGTCGCCCTTGAGGTCGTTATATACGCGCGCCAGTTCCGGATACATCTGCGCCATCCTTTCCGCATCCGTTCCGATATATGTGAAGAAGTCCTTTACCTGTGCAGTGGTAGCCTCTACACCCGTACCTGCAAGCCACGCCTTAACAGCGGCGTCGAGCATATTCTTTCGCGTTTCAATCTCCGCTTCGTAGAGCGGAGCGAGCAGTGCCTTGTACTTTGCGGCTGCCGCCCTCCTTTCTTCCGGTGAGAGGTTCACGTTCGCCAATGCCACGCGAAGGTCTGCCAGCTCTCCCTTTATCTTCTCGCGCTGGATAGCAAGCGAACGCGTCAGCTCGAACTCAGCGTCAAATGCGGTCGCCATATCGCGTCCCGCCTCCGCAGCGTCTTGGGTATTGCCGAACAAGTTGCGAAACCATTTAGCCTCATTCTTAAAGAAATTCTTGAACGAAGAAAAATCGGGCTTGTAGTTGCTGATTTCCGCAAGTATGGTCTGCCACCCGTTCTTCACGCCTCCCATAGTGCGCGCCCATGCGTCGCCTACTTTGTTGGTCGCCTGCACCATCTCACGAGAGAACGCGATAACGGCTGCACCAATAGCCGCCCATCCGGCCTTGACCGCGGACAGCATATTAGACATCTTGCCGCTCGTCTTGTCTGTTTTCTTGACCGCGTCGTCCATACCCTTGTCGAAGTTGTCCTTCTTCAGGCCGAGCCTTATCCAAATATCGCTTATCTTACCCATTGCTGATGTGCTTGCGTTCTATGTTGAATATCTTGCTAATCTTGTCAATCTCCGCCTCCGTGAGAGGTTCATAGTCGTGCGCCTCGGCGGCCTTGTTCTCCTCCCATGGGAAGCGGACCACGTCCTGCGGCTTGCGCGGCCTGCGCTTGAGGTTCGGGCTTATCGCCCAGTCCATGAAGACGCGCCACCTCTCGCGCTCCCATATCTCCTGCTGCTCTGCCGTGTGTCCTTCCGCCAGCAGGTTGAACTCCTCAAGGCTGGTCAGTGCCGCCTCCTTGATGGTCTTGCGACACCTGCCTACGAGGAACGCCTGAACAGGCGCGTAATCCATCGCGATGCAGACTTTTTTTTTACTCCTTCGCCCTCATCGCTTCCGTTTGCCGTTTCTTCGGCGTTTTCCGAGGGTTTCGCCCCCTCGGTGGCGTAATCCTTTAACTCCTTGCCCGTAAGCGCGTAAAGCACGAAATTAACCGCCTTCACGAAGGCGTCCGCGTCGTTGCTCGCCCACTCCACGAAGTCCATGAGCTTGTAGGAGCACTCGCCCATCTCCGGGCTGTCATAGCGTCTCACCTCCCACGCGTTCAGCGCGGCAAGGTATATCATTTTTGTGTATGCGCTGAAGACCTCGGCTCTGTTGTCTGTGTCAGCCTCAATCGCCCAGCCTCGCCTCTTGGCGATGGCAAAAAGGGCAGGGGTTGCAAGCAGTTCAACCTGCGCCCCGCCCTTCATTGTAATCGTATGAAGCACCTGTATCATATCGAAATTAGGGGTAATGTCTTACTACGATAGGACCTAAGATAGGGTCCCACGATACTACATATTCAACCATAATCCGTTATTTCTTGTCCTCGTTTACCACTGCACCGTCGAGATAGAGCTTCGGCTTGCCCTTGGAAGCCACGCTGATTGCGCGCGTAGATACTGCGCCAGCGTCATTGGTGTCGCCTACGCTCATAATCTCAGCGTCAAACAGCTCGCCGCTTGCCGGAGTTTTATCGTCTCCCAGCTTGCCGATGAACACCTTGATGGCCTGACCCGCGTAGAACGCCTTGAGGATTGTCTTCTGATGCTCGTCATCGTCAGCGGTATACACTTTGAAGTCCGAAGTCAGCGACTTCTTTCCCGGCATGGTATCACCCCATTCTCCGGTATCCTTGCTGCTGACGTCTACAGACTCCGCGCTGCGGTTCACGCTGTTGCTCTGCTCGCCCTTGAGGACGGTGTAGGTGTCGCCGCTGCTTGCAACGATGTACACCCTTCTGCTGTTGCCTAATTCTGCCATATAGTAAAATTTAACCTTTGTAACTGTCTGTAAAGTATCTCTTTGGTGTCAAGCGTCTCCGTCAGTTCGGTGAGCTGGTCGGGAACGATGCCGAGGATAGTGAACCCATTTCCAAGAACGTGCCAGCCGTCGGCGAGCAGCCTGTCAAGGTTCTCCTCGTTCATGGCCACCGCGTGGCCGTAGGACTGCGCGCTCATTGACTCCACCACGAGGGAGAGCGTCCGCAACTGCCCGTCCTTGTCCGTCGGCGCGTTTTCCGCAAATGAGTGTATCTCCACGCGCGGATAGCCTGCCGTCTCGCCGATAGCCACGCCCGAACGGACGAGCCGCTGGCGCAACGCCTTGTATACCTCCCCTTGTGAACTCCTGTATCTCATTTTATCTCCTTTTTGATGTATTTGTCAACGTACTGCTGTATCTTGTCCTCAAACTTCTTGACCGCCGGAACGAAGAACGGCTGCGCCTTCGTACCCTTGCGGTGTATCTTGCGCGCTATGAGGAAGGCCGCACCGTCAAGCTCCTTGCCGTATGCGATGCCCAGCTTCCTATGCACCCACGCCTTGAGGCTTGTTTCAAGCGTGATCCCGTCAGGGCTTGCCTTCTTCGTAGGGCCGCGTCCGTACTCAACCGCCGCCGCATAGCCTTGCTCTCCCTCCTTGCTGAAGAATCCCGCGTCTATGCCTCCATCCTTGTCCTTCTGCACCTTGCCGCTTGCGCTCAGCACTCCGGTGTTGGTGGTCTTGTTGCGCTTGAGGTTGGCCTTCGCCTCCGCGACGATCTCAAGGCCGACCGCCTGCAGTGCTTTGTCCGCCGCTTCCGCCACCGCGTCCTTCGCCTTGCCGAAATCAGCGCGCACACCGCGCAAGCCTTCAACCTTGATATCCATCTATCGGTCCTCCTGATACCAGCCGCTGATACGAAGAAGCCTCCCCCTATCCTTCGGCTCAGGCTCTGCGAAGTGGACGTCGTGACCGCCGTAGCGTATGCCGTTGAACTCCACCCCTGGAGCGCGCAGCTCGATGTCAAGGCCCACCACATCCGCCTGCTGGAAGGTCATCATCGTCTTCGTTGCGTTCATGCGCGACACAGCAGCATACACCTCCGCGACATCCACCGCGTCGGTGTATGAAGCGTGGCCGAACTCGTCAACGACCCTCTCGCTGTATGTGAGTGTTACGCGCGTGTTGTAACGCCTCGCACCCTGTGACTCCCTTAGAGGCATTCCTTCAGTATCTGGCTCAGTTCCCTTGACTCCTTGCCGTCATAGACCGCAGTCGCATACTTGAGCACCACCGGAAGAAGGGCGTCGTAGTCCGCCGCGTTGACGTGCGTGACTATCTCGGCCTCCACCGGCTCGTCAGTGCCTACATATACGAACTCGCCGCGCTGATGCCATGACACCTCCGCACCGTCACCGTCCTTCACGCTCACGCACTGACCGCCCATATACGCGCGAAGATTGCGCCCATGGTCCGCAGCCTTGATGATGAACCTTCCGGCAAGCAGAGCGCGGTTCGCCGTCTGCTGCACCATGCCGAACGCCCTGCGTAACGCCATCGCGAGCAGGTAGTCCTGCCCGTCGTCCGATACCGCCGCATAAGCCTTCAGCGCGTCAAGAGCACTACATCCCGGCTCCTGCATCTCTATGACTTCAAGTCGTATCATACTATTCGTTCCCCTTCGTTTTCTTTACCTTCCACAACCCAAGCGACACGCAGTACTCTGCTCCGGGATGACCGGCCTTGCGGCGGATCAGTTCCCCCTTCTCAAGGCCGTCATGAGGCTTCACCACCTCGTAGGTGATGAAGTCCTCATTTCCTGCCTTCTTTACTGCCTTGCCTGCCATAGGTTAGGCCTTTGTGATTGCCTCGATTGCAGTCGCCTTGTTAGCAACGTACACGATACCCTTCGCCTTCGGTGCTGGGTTCTTCACCTGAGCACGACGACGGAAGTCCACTCTCCAAGCATCGTGCGATGCCTTGCGGCTGAACTCAAGCTCGTAGAAGTTGCCGACGTAGATGTCAGCGCAGTAGCTGTCCGCGATGAGCATCTCTGCGTCACCCAGCTTGTCTGAAGGGATGATCTGCACCTGACCGAGTGTCGCCTTCACAGCATCGTAGATAGGGTTGCCGCTCTTGTCCTTCGCGCCCTTGAGGGTTGCCTCAGTTCCGTACGAAACGATTGCAACGTCTGCGTTGTAGCCGGCCTTCTTGATCTGAGCGACTGCGTCAAATATCACGTCAGCCTCACCTGCGTTCTCGTATGTTCCGAGTTTTGCGAATGCTGTCGCACCTCCCTTGATACCATAGATGTGGCGAGGTGCAGTAGTGTCGTTACCGTCACCGTTCCACACCTTTCCGTCAAGGTCTGAGAGGATAAGGCGCTCACCCTCGCTCACGCAGAAGTCATACAGAGTCTCGAACCAGTTCTCAACCTCTGAAGAAATCTCCATGTAAGTAGCGATCTTGGCTGCCTGACGCTGCTTCTCCACGAATGTCACCTCGCTCTTGTTGCTGTTCTCAGCAAGTTCCTCCACATAGCCTACATTCTTCTCAGTCGATGCCTCAATCCATGTAAGGCGAGCGCCATCGAGCGGCTTTGTGCCGAACGCGAGAAGGAATGCGTTTCCGAGTACAGGAACAGAGTGAACGGTTGGGTCTACAGCCGCACCATACGCAACATGATTGGTCGCAGCAGGTGTAAGGCTTGATGTAGCCACCTTGAACTCCACGTTAAATGTTCCCTTGCCGTCTTTGATGAACTGCGCGATCTCCTCCTTCTTGCTCTCAAGGGCGTCACGCATAGCCTTGCGGAAAGTCTGAGGAGCCTCGTTGATCATCTTACGAAGTCCCTCGATTGTCTGCTGCTGAGCCTTCACGCTCTTGTCGAGGTTGTCAATCTCCTGCGACTGCTTTGTCGCTGTCTCCTTCGCTGACTCGAGGTCAGCCTTCATTGCGTCAGCTGCAGCCTTGGCAGCCTTCGCCTCTGCCTGTGCAGCTGTCAATGACTGCTCAAGCTCCTGAATCTTGTTCTCTGACATATTTTCCTTTTTTATAGGGTTATTATTATCTCTCTTTGCGTCAATCAGCACCGCCTCCGGATTGGCTGCTCTCGTCACTGGCGACACCTCCACGATGGTGATTGCGTCCAGCACGCGGATGTCGTATGCGTATCCGTCCACCTTCTCGAAGTGGTACTCGGTCGCTATGTAGCCGATGCTGAACTCCTTGACTGCGCCTGCCTTGATAAGCGTCTGCACGTCCTTGCCGGTAGTGGTAGGAAGCACGTCGGCCTCAATCCACATTCCCTTCTCGTCCACACCCGCGTCGGTGATCACGCCGACCACCTCGCTGATGTTGTGCTGATAGCAGAGGGCCATCCTCTTGAAGTCCTCGCTCGCGAGGAACTTGTCGCACGCTCCCGGCGCGATGATGTCACCCCAGCTGTCCACGTTACCGAAGGCAAGGGCATACGCCTTGATGTGAAGGACGCCGTCCTCTCCGGCCTCCTTCCGCTCAATACTGGCGACGCTCGCCTTGTACTGAATCTCGTTCATGTTTCCCTTATCTTTCATATTCACAACGGTTTGAAACAAAAATAACACGCATTACAGCGTGTTATCTATTTGTATCTCATTATGGATATATCCCGTTTATTTCGGCCTGCGTATGACGTCGCATGCGCAGTTGATTATCTCCCCTGCCGGAGCACCGAACGAGGAGTCGTGCGGCCATCGCATCTGACAGTCGGCGAGGGTGAACAGCTCGTTCTGGTCCACCTCCACTCCGTCCATCGCCTTATGCGTCTCACGCGTGCGGATACCCGCGATACACCACTGCTTCGTGAACCCCACGTCAAGGGTGTCGGCAGCGACTGCACCAGCCTCCGCAAGGCCTATCATCGTCTCCGTCTGCGCTATGCGCCGCACCATCCACTCGGCCATCTGACCGTACTGACGGAACACCTGCTGCGTGAGCTTCTCCACACCGAGGTCACCACCGCCGTCCGCAAGACGAGCGCGCAGGATGTTCACGAGCGTGTCCTTCAGCACACCCTCCACGCTGACGATCTCCTCGCCCGCGCGGTTCAGGGCGTAGCGCGCTATCTCCTGCTCCCACATCCCCGACGGGTCTTCCGCCTTGCTGCGTGACAGGTCGCGCGTGATGGACTTCGCCCTCGGCAGTCCCGCATTCAGATACAGACCCTTCATCCAGTCGTAGAAATAGCCGCTCTCATCGAGCATAGAATCAATGACCTCCGGCCACATTGACGGGTCGGAGTAGTCGCGGCACATGGTCAGCACACGCCGCACCTCCTCACGCCTTGCCTTGAGCAGCTTCTGCTCGTAGACATGACCGACGGCAAGGCCCTTCTTGCGGAGGTAGTCCATGTGCCTGCGCTCCGCGTCCGTTATGCGCCTCTTTTTGCCCATTTGCCGCCGATTTTAGAGGGTTTCGTCTATGTCGTACTCCATACCCTCACCGAACTGCACTCCCATCGGAATAATCGGCTTATCCGCGTATTCTTCTTCAATGCGCTCGTAGCCTATCGCCTCACGCCTCTCGTTCAGCGACGCGTATGCGAGATTGAGGTTGCTAAGCACATCACTCGCCTTGTCCTTCAGCACGTCTATGCGGTCGGTGTTCACGGTCAGCCTCCATCCGGCAAGGCTGCGGTCCTTACGCATGAGGAACGTGATGAGGTCCTCGGCGAACTCGTTGGCAAGCGGAATGGCATTCTGCTCATAGATGGTCTTCTTCGCCTCCTTGGCGTTCTCATACTTAGCCTGACCATAGTACAGGTCAACCGGCACTTTGAACACGAAGCACAGCGCGGTCACCGCCTCCTTGTGCGTCTCAAGGATTGAGAGGTCCACCGGAGCGTTGCCCAGCTGGTGCACCTCCACCGGTATACGGAGCGCGAGGGTCTTGTTCACGTTCTTCTTCGCATTGAAGCGTGTCTCAAGGTCGTCCTGATGCTGCGGAAGGATTCCCGCCTCGTCACCCTTCGGAGTGATGAGGTTGGCCACACCTCCGTTGTCCAGCGAGTGCAGCTCGCGGCGCATTCCCTTATCCATGACGGAGAGGTACACAGCAGCAGACACCACCTTGCTCGTGCCGAAGAATGTCGCGTCGTCAAGGTTGTAGTCAAAACTCTCGAACACGTCCTCCATGCTGATGTCGTTCTTCTTCGTGCCTGTGATCGTGATGGAACGGAACGGATGCACCGAGCCGTCGCTGTTGGTCTGCACCTTCCACGAAGGGATGACATACATCTCGCTGACCTTGCCGAGGTTCTTGCCCACCGCCGCCGGAGCATACACCCACGCGTCACCGAACAGCAGCTTGTTCACCGCCCACGCAGTCGCAAACCTGCGGAGGTTGAAGCGGTCGTTAGGGTGGCGCAGCAGGTCAAGCACCCAGTGGCTCTCCACATACTCGCCCTTGCCGTTCTGCAATTCAAGGTAACGGGCCACCTCGCCCACGTTCTCCGCGATGTAGTTGACCACGCCCATCACCGCCGCGCTGGTCTCATACGCCTCCTTGATCTGCTCCCTGCCCATCGTCTGGAAGGACGGAAGCTTCGAGCCCTTCAGCTGCGCATCTATCGCGCGGAGGTATTCGTTCACCTCGTTCACGCTGTCATAATAGCCCTTTATTTCCGTTCTCAGGCCATCATACTCTTTCTCTGATACAATCTTTATCCCAAACATAAATCCATGAATTTGCCGTAATATATGCCTTTTTCGCGCCCGTTGGTGCGTTGCCCTATATCCCAAATCTACCGCACGTCGTCATCGTTCACTATTCCCAGCCTTCGCAGGTGCGTCACCGCTCCGTAATTGGCAGCGTCCATGAGGTGGTCGTTCCCGTCCTCGGGCTCGTTCGTGAACTGCGTCCTGTCGTGCGGGTGCGGCTTGAACGAGTAGTTGTCCGCCTCATGGCCGATGTTCTCTCCGTCATAGAAGACTGTGAAGCCTTGCAGGTAGTTCACGCGTCCCGCCTTGTTCTTGTTCACCGCCTTACACGCGTTGATGGCGTACCGCCTCAGTTCCGCGATATGCTCCGGGCGTGCAGGGTCGCAGTACACGAGGACGTCGCCGCAGTGGCATTGTTCCATATCCTCGCGGATAGCTTTCGCCACGTCCCTCGGCTGCATCTCCTTCGCGTACATGACCTCCTTGAGGTAGATCGTCCGCGTGTCGTAGTCATAATCCACGCGCACCACCGCCGTCTGGTCGTTGCTGTATCCCCAGTCCACGCCGTAGCAGAGCGTCTGCCTTGTCGGTTCCCACTCGCTCTCCGGCATGGCGTTCCAGCGGTATATCTGCCCCTCCTTGTAGCCAATCACAAGACCAAGGTATTCGTTCAGGTACTTGTCCGGGTTCCTCAGCCTTGTCTTTTCTGCCGTATCAAGGAACGATTGATTGAGGTTCTCCATATTCTCAAGATATGTCGTGTATATGTAAGTCACATCATCCTTGACGCCGTTATACGTGATATCAACGCCCGGCTCTTTGAAGAACCTGCGATATATCCAGTTGTTCTTGTCGCGCGGAGGATTCCACACCAGCCACACCTCGTTATCCACTTCATCTGAACGGATCGTCTGGTCTATCTGGTCGAACAGGCTTTCATCATCCACCTCCTGCGCCTCGTCCACGACTGCTCGCTTCAGCTTAGCAATCGACTTGAAGCGCGCTATCTGATTTTTTGAGTTAACCATCATTCCTCGGAACATGATGCTGCCACCAGACTGCAGATTAACCACATCCTTCGCTGTTATATGGAAGTCGTTCTCACATTGGAACAAATCTATCTTGTCATTGAACTCAGGAATGATAGAGTCCTTCGCTGCTACCATCGTAAAACGGAGGAACAACGTGTTGTAATCATCGTTATATGTATCGTTCACCAGCGCTGACGATACGGCGTAGGACTTCGCACCCGCTCGCCCCGATGTGATTATCGTGTAGCGCGTGCGACCGCCCGGCTTGAACAACACCTCGAACTTTGGGTTATACGCTATCTTCGTCATTGTTCTTCGTGAATACTATGATCGGTCTCTCGCTTTCCCTTACATTGACGTTGATCTCCATCTCGCCGCATATCTCGGCGATGATCTTCAGCCCCTTTGCCGACGGCTTGTCGTAAAGGTTCTTGAGTGTTGCCGCCACGATTGCCTCGCGTCGTGTCTTCCCGCTTGCCATCTTTTGGTCCAACTGTTCCATCAGTACCTCCTTGAGCAGCTTGTGCCGCTTCTTTGCTTCTGCCGAGGCTATTCCGCCCCTCCTGCCGATTTCCGCCGCTTGTCCGTCGGTGCTCTGGAATCGCTGCCCCTCATCATTCCCCTTGACGAACTGCCCCTTCTCGTTCCTTTTCCTTTCTGCCATATCCTTGCTGATTTGATTTGCCACAATAGAGGGTGTCACTCCTCTATTGCGATATTCTTTCCTCTGCGATTCAGAGGCTCACACGTAAAGACTCCGTCCTCCGGATATGTGTCCCACGCAATATTGCTCCTCTTTCCCTTCACCAAGTAAGGCATAAGATAACGATAGTTACACTTATGATGCAATCTGTTTCCATTCTGTTTCTGCTTTTCCGCCCTTATGCTCGACGGCAACTGAATCGGACACACAACAGCCTTGTTCAGCAGCTTGTTCTCGTTGTATAAGTCCGTAAGTCCTCCCTTCTGCGTTGCCGACGGCATCTGCGAAAGCACCAACCCAGTTGCCAGACTCACGGCCAAATAACCTTCGTTCATCATGTTCACGAACTGGCTTGTGTCATCATCCTGAACACCCTTCTCTCCTCTATATACATAGCGCAAATCATAGAATGTCGTGTTCATGATCTTCTTCCTTATCAGCCTCGTATCTATCTTTTTCATCATCTCGCCAGTCTGCGACAAACCGAAGCAACCGATATGCCTTCTCTGCATCATCTCCTTTATCGCATTGAACACCGCCCTTATCTCATCTCCCGAGACATTGACCTTTTTGTAATGAGCCATTATCCTGCGCTGATAGCATTGCGTATCGTCATCTATCGCCACATAGAAGTCAATGCCCTCGGCCTTTGCTATGTCAAAGAACGCATTTCGGCTCATTCCTGCTGCCCTTCGGCTCGGTGACTGTCTATGCACAAAGTCAAATCGTGGTCTCTGCTCATCAAGGTTGAAGATGTGCAGCCTCACTCCCATCCTCTCACATACTGCACGATACTCCTCGGCATCTCCGCCCTGATCATCTATCACCACATGAATGCGGTCCCTTCTCCATCCCTTCTTCACGAAGTAATGGACAGTCTTGATATTGTCTGCCCTATGATACGATGGAATAAAGATATGTACATCATCATTCATCATCTTCGTCCTCCCCCCAGTCTTTGCTTATGTTCATTATTCGCAGAAGGTCATCCTCAATGAATCCGTCCACCCCCCCGAATCGGCCAATACGAGCCTCAGTCTTTCAATGACCTTCTGCTCCTCTTCGGTCGCATTGAAGGCATAATAATTCGCCACACTCTCGAAGTCGATCTTGATGAAGCGATAGCAGAATATCGTCATCACCTCCTTCTGAGCTGGTGTCAGGTCGTACTCATCAAGAGCTGCCACCTTCGCATTGAACTTTGTAAGGTCATAACAATCGGATAACTTGATATCTGGCTTGTTCTTCGGCTCATAATACAGCGGGTCGTACTCCAATGTGCTGAGCAGTTCCGTTGCACTCACATTCGCCTCAGTCGGTATGCCATCCACACCCCAGTCACTCAGCGGCAGGTCGTCCCACTCGTTGGCGAGAATATCATAATCCCATGAACCAAAAGAGCCATTGTCAAGGATCGCCCTGCGCTTGATGGTCTCGCGGTCCTCCTCATTCTCTGGCGTGTATAGGATGGACTCAAACGTCTCCCTCTTCTCCTCCCTCGCGGATATCGTTCTGAGGTTTCCGCCAAAGACGAGCAGCTTGCCCTCATACTCGATAACCTTCAGCGGGCTATCCTCCTGAAAATCCGGATCGCGTCGGAGCGATGCCCTTGTCTTCTCAATGTCCTCGCGCGTCCATTGACGCGGGTTCTTCGGCAGCCATTCCAGCTGGCCCTCGTTCAGCACAAGGTCTGCGACCCTTGCCTTAATTCGTTGCTTCTTCATTGCTTGATTGCTTTTTGATATTGATGTATAACCTTACTCTTGCCTCCAGATCAGCGCGGATGGACTTGCCCCTCTGCGCTCGTAGAAGGGTATCGTACTTGATGCGCGTACCCTTCGCCAATTCGTAGACGCTTATCCCGCAGTTGCGGATCAGAGCCGCGAAGGCGTCCAGCCTCGCCTGCTCGTTGCGGATGTACTCCGCCTCACTTATCTGTACCATATCCTTCTATGCTTTGAATTTACTTTCTGCTTTTCAACGGGCGTGCCACGCGTATCGGCAGACCGGCGTAATCCCACGCCAGCAGGGCCGCGTCACGTTCCTCCTGATTGGTGCGCTCTTGGATAGGCATGAACGCCTTGATCTCCTCGTCGGTTATCTTCCCGTCCTTGCCCTTCCATATCTTCTTCAGCGGCAGCCTCTCCACGACCTCAAGGCCGTAGTACTGGGCGCACTCCACAATCTTGCGTCCTACCTCGTGACACCTTCCTGCGTCCTTGCCCTTGCGTGCTGCTGTGCGTATGCTGTCGCCTCGTCCTGTGTGCCAGTTGGTGCTAATCTTCCAGCTCGCCTCCACTACCACGACACAGGTTTTCTCCATTGTGATCCCAAGAGTAGAACAGAGCTTGAGGTACTCAATCAGTTCTGGGAATGTATATGAAAACACATCTACCTTCCCGTCTCTGCTTACCACACCGACGCCGGACTTGTTCACGTCCGGGTCGATGCCTATGATTATGTCTGCCTTGCCTATCATCCTCGTTTCCATTCCTCGCAGTCCGTCGGCTGCACGATTTCACGTTTCACGAATTGCTGGTTTGTCTTGGTGCATATATACCCTTTGTCAAGGTCATATATCAAGCTCTCGCAGGTCCAGCACTGCTTAAAGTCAAACTGCGTTTCCATGCTCTATTCCTCCCGACTGCTTCCCGCTTGCTTCAATACAAGTTCCACTTCCTTCGGTGAGTTCTCGAAGGTCACTTCGGGGAAAAGCCTGTCATCTATATTAAATGAATCAAGCCTATCATTCCAATATATACCTCCTGTAAGCATACTCACTTCCTGCTGAGGTTCAGTTTGGTATAACTTCAAGTCTCCCGATTCTGCTCTTGCTATCCACATCTTCATACTATTCCTGCAAATACTCCTTGTTAAAATACCCTTCCTTGATTAGCCATTCGATGCAGTCAATGATGTTGTCAAACAAATCAGTATGCTGATAGAAATCGGCAAGTATCTCATCAATATTCTCAATGGTCACTCCCCGATAGTCAAACTTGGGAACATAAGGATGTAGTCTTGGACTATCATCTCCACTTGAATGCGCCCTCACACATTTTGGCATCATCTCGATCAGCCTGTGCAGACTCCAAGCAGGGATTACATCGTCTTCATACAAGTCAATGACATCGTTGGCAGCAACTGCATTAATCCAATTCGTACGGTAGTACATATCCGCAGTCTCCTTCTTGAGACCTAATGCCTTGAGCCTCTCACTTTGAGAGCGAGAAGTACAGATTTGGCTATTGAAATTGAATTTAGTTTCCATAATTAAATCGGTTCGTATTTATTATATCCAACCTTCTTATAAAGCTGAGGAATGATTGTACCCATGTGTATCGTGGTAATCGTGTCCCAAGGAAGAAACCAAGTCTTCTTAATTTGTTTAATATAGAAGCCGTTTTCGTCTTTAATGTATCTTGTTTTATATGCCAGACCTATCTTACTTTATAAACAACAAGATGTGTTATTACACCAAAGAATCCACTGATTATCTGCTGCGCACATCAAGTGGCTATTAACTCCACCGACATCACCCAGTGACGACTTATCGTCAGAAGGTCAGTTCCTTCCCAGAGCGATTCACTCCTTAGATAATGGCTACTTCCAAGCCTATATTTCTCATTGTTAATTACTTATAAACAACTGTTGAATCTATTGCTACACTATCCCTATAAGTTATCTCCAAGGTGGTCTTGCCACGATAGACATCAAGGGCGGTAGGAGTATTAATTTGTTCTTTTTCAAAAACGAATGCAATATTAAGTCCAAACACCATTGCTGCTACTAAAGCAACAATGCCACCCCAAAGTTTTTTTTCTGCTAACTTAATACAACCAAATCATAAAGCTGGCAAACTTAAAAGTGCTAATAGTACACGTATCCAAATCATTACTTTTCCTCCTTTTCCTTTAGTTTCTCCACGAGGGCGTGGGCGATTAATCTTGCATTTTCGGTTATCATTTCTCGATTAGTAACAGTACCATCATTCACTTTAGTGAATTCTGTGTAATTAGCACAAAGCCCCTGCATCGCCATTCCTGCGTAGGTGTGTTCAAGGCGAGTCCAGTAGTCATACACAGTATCAAAGTCCAATTCATACTCATAGTATTTAGCGGTATGGGTGACGTCCGCATAAATAGTCCCCATCGAATTGTGTCCGTACCACTCAACATCTACGATGTTTCCCGTTGCTTTAACTCTTGCTTTCATAATTACTTGTCGTTTTTTGGTGTTTCTTTCGTTTCTGCGGGCTTGTATGCCTTGCCCCAATGTCTATAATCGTTCGGTGTGAATATGCCGTAATGGTGGCGTTTCTCGTAGAAATTCACGATATCCGCCTCGGCCCTGTCGTCTCCCCAGCTCGTGTCCATGTGGTGGTAGAGGATCAGGTTCCACTTGCGGCCGTCCTCCTCGTGTGTGTCCCACGCCTCCACGTCGAACTCGCGCGTACCATGTCCCGTCATCACCTGCATATGATCCTCCATAAACGTATGCTGGTATGTGTCGCGAATCTTCTGGACTGCTCGCTTTATCTCGTTGGCTGCACGCTTGCGGGAGTAACGCCAGTCGGATTCGGTCTGCTTGTCGGTGAACTGCGTGTCAAAGTACTCAAGGCCCTGCATAAGGGCTGTCGCCTGAATGTACATTCCGGTCAGTATGAAGTTAAGGCGTTGCTCCTCCTTTCGCAGCCTTTCCTGCTTCTTTGCCTCCAGCTCTGCCGCGCGGTCCTCCGGCGTCATGAAGTGGCGGCACGCGTAATTAATCGGCTTCACCGCCATTCGGTTTCTCATGCAGTATCCCACGCTGTTGAATGCGCAGTCTCCGCAGGTATGTAGTTTTGTCATTGCCATATTACTCGGTTATATTGCTTGTCTCAGTTTGTTCATGTTCTTCTCCATAAGGCTCAGTATCTCCTTGTGATATGCGCTCTCCTTGTTGAACCTTCCTCGGCACTGGAGTATCCGCCACCTCTTCGTGTCAATCTCAATCGTCTCCAGCCTTACGCCTGCCTTCCTTGCAGTCAGAACGAGTATGCCGTCCTTCTTGTAGTATCCGCAGGTGAATACGCAGTGGTGCATCGCCTCCCCTTCCTCGTAGAAATCGCGTATGTTCTGCAGCGGGCGTATCGTTATGCCCTTGCCCCGGATCATCACGTCCAGCCACTTGCTTACCTTCTCCGCGTATCGTGCCGCAAGCTCCGCGTCTGCGAGTACCTTCCGCGCCTTCCTATCCTTCTCCTCGTCCGCACGCTGCGCCGCTATCCTGTCAAGCCTACGGGCGTCCATCATCAGCGCGGCGTCGTGTGCTGCGTACAGGTTTGCCGGGCAGATATAGTGAGGGTTTCTCACGTCCTTGCCGCACTTGTGCAGCAGCTCCACCATATCCAGCCACACCCCTGCGTCCTTGATGTGGTAGCCGTTACGCATGGCCACGCGTATCTCCTTCCACCATCGTCCCACGTCCCGCGCCTTGCTCGGTGCTGTCAGGTGCTTCAGCATATCCCACTGTCCGCCCTTTGCGAGAATCTCCGCACGCTCATCGTGAATAATGTGCCAGAGCAGGTCCTTCACGCCCACATCGCGGCGGATCGTCTTCACTCCGTTGCGCCTCACGACCTTGCTGAGCTGCACCTTGCCACACACGTCGCCCTCCAGCTCAAAGCGGAAATGCTCCTTGCGGATAGTCCACGCGCTGTCGTGATTCCATACGTCGCAGTAGTAGCTGCACAGTCCATGCACGCCTCTGCCCACAATCACGTCCACCGTTCCCGGACGCATCCAACGCTGATAGACCTCGTTGATACTGAAGTACACGTTCTCGGGGTCACCCTTCTCCACTATCCTGCGGCAGATTGCCGTTCTGATCACCTGCCAGTCTCCTACCACGCGGACGAACGAAACGTAATACTTTTCGTCGCTTGTCCTCCTGTTCGCCGACTTCACAACCTTGCCTTTCGCTCCGCAGTGCGGGCAGACTTCACTCTCCTTCCTGCTGTTCCACAGGCTGCTCTCCCATACGCTGCCGCAGCATGAGCACCACGCTGTCTTTGCACCTGCATAGATACGCGGATATCCGCGCCTTGCGTCCTTCAAGTCCCTTTCGTTGAAGGCTGGGAGTGTGGCGGTCAGTTCCACCACCTCCCTTTGCGCTTTTGTTCTCGCCTTCATGGCTACCAGAGTGAAAGTTGTACGTCATCCACTTCCTTCGCCTTCGGCTTCGCTACGGGCGTTTTAACCGCCTTTTCAGGCGTATTCGCAGCCACTACCTGCGCGCGTCTCTCTGCCGCCGTCTTAGCAGGTGCTGCAATACCCTCGTCAAAGTAGTGCATTGCCCAGCCGAACACCTTGTCGTCCTCGATCGCAGCACAGTTGTTGACCGCCTCCTTCTTGGCTTCTTGCATGATGTAAGTGCAGCAGTCCGAAACAGCGTCCTTTTCCTTGCTGCATCTTTCAAAGAACTTCTCGGCGAATACGGCGTCGCCCTGCGCCCTTTTCTCAAGGTATTCCTTGATGATCTTTTCAAATGGTGTCATAGTCTTTTTCTCCTTGGTGTTGTTTGTATGCCTCCCCGGAGGGAGGCGGTTGTTCGTTATTCGTTAGCCCCGCGTAGATGGTCAATCTCCTTCTCGAGTTCCTCCATCCTTCTCGCTGCGTCTCTCAACTCTGACGCGAGGTTTTCTTTATCCTGCATAAGTTCGTTGCATAAGTTCTCGTACTTTTGCGCAATCCAGAACAAATCGCTGCACCTATCCTCCGTACTTTGACCAATCCAGTACAAGATAACAGCTATTGTGGCCCAAAAGAACCCGTAGAAGTTCGCTTCAATCAAGCTATGCACCACGACAATCGACGCTCCTATCGTGAACATCCATTTCATAATAGTACTTATGTTTGCCTTCATTTCATTCAAGGTTTAATATCAACATACTGCGAGGCTGTAGCGTGCCACATACTTGCCGCCGTCCACCTTGACCTTCTCGGTCATTATGGCGTAGCCCCTCTTCTTGAGGTCCGCGATCCTTGCGCTTAGGCGGAAGCATCCGCACAGCCTCAGCGCGTCCATCGGGGTGATGCCGTTCCCCGCCTCCATATAGGCGAGGATGGCATTTGCTTGTGAGTTGATTGTCTTCATATTGCTAATCGAATGGTAAATCATCATCTTTAGCGTTCATCGCGCTTTCCTCACCTTCCTGCTCGTACAGCGGAACTCTCTGCTCTGCCGGTACTGCCGCTTGCTGAACATCACCAGCCGCCTTGATGCTACGCAGTTCACACTGTGTGAACCATGTGCGCTCGCCCCTTGCATTGGTGTACTCGCGGCTCGACACGTCCCAGCCGACCTCCACCTTGTCGCCGATATTGAATGCCTGCACTCCCGGCATGTTGCCCGTCATTACCTGGAATGCCATCTTCTTGCTGTAATTACCCATCTGAACATCCAGCACCAGCGTCATTCGCTGCCATGTGTTGCCGTTGTTCGATACTCCGGACGCGATCGCGCCCTTCTCATAGATCTTTCCTGTTGTGTAGTAAGTCATAACGTTGTTTTTTCTTGATCATTAAAAGTATTTTACTTGTGGTGTTGTAACTCCTCAAATCGGTTGCGGACTTGAGGAGTTTCTCAAGGTCGGCCACCATCACCGCCGTCTGCCTGTCAGTCAGTGTAACCATGATCGCGTTTGTACTGCTCAAGCTCCTCCAGCATGCGCTTCTCCTCCTCCGCCTGCTTGCGTTTCAGCTCCTTGTAGAAGTCGCCCGTCCTGCTTGTGTCTTCCGCGAGGTTGAAAGCCTTAGCCGGCCCGCCGTTCGTGCGCGGTACTGCGTTGTCCTTGGCCAGCTGCCGCGCGCTGAGCCACTCCTGATACTTGGCGTCGGTGTCGGCAAATACGCAGCCCTTCCACCCGTTTTCGATCGTCTTCTCCATGAGCTCGATGGCGAACTCCTCCGCATATCGTCCCAGCTTGTTCAGCGTGAGCTGGAGTGCCTTCTGCGTCTTGCCCTTCCAGTTCTTCTCCTCGCATAACGCCTCCCATGTCTCGCGGAACTTATCGGAAGCAAAAGGAAGAATAAGAGGTGGGCGCGTGCCTTTACACTTTGTTATAGATTTATTATCTATTGTTTTATTATTCGGTAAAGTTTCTTTACTACCCCCCGGTAAAGTTTCTTTACTACCCCCGTAAAGATTTTTAACTGGTGGTAAAGTTTCTTTACTACCCCCCGCAACAATTGAGTACTGGCACATCTTCACGTTGTTCTCTGTCAGTTCGCGCTTGTGTATCAAGCCACGCTCGCGCAGTTTCTTGAGCGTTTCAATAGCTGTAGGTCTTGAGCATCCGCACGCCCTGCTGATATACTCCAGCGAGCCGAAGAAGCAGCCCTGCGCCTCTTGGCTGAATCCATGGATAAGCGCATACACAAGAAGCTCGTTACCCTTCAGGTCCAAGTCCTCACGCATCCATGGAAGGATGACTATATATCCGAGCTTCGTTTCCATACCTATTCCTCCGCAAAAATCTTGGTGTCAGTAATCTGTCGCGGTGCGCCTCAAGCCACTCAATGAAGCGTTCGCACACCTGCGTCAGCGCGTGGCGCGACTGCTCGTGGCTGTATGTGTACACCTCCGGATAGATCGTGCCGCTCAGCACCGGATTTGTCTTCGTGCCGCCCTTCCACACCACGACGTAGAAGATGAACGCCTGCACGCTCTTCACCTCGCCGCTCTCCACAAGGCAGAACGGATAGACGTGACGCTGCCAGCCCTTGCCGTAC